>Ga0213868_10000095_pt1 | contig 73320 bp, 123 predicted proteins | sample PICome_9_FD_160087 | JGI IMG/M metagenome (GOLD analysis project Ga0213868, IMG submission 160087) | Coastal seawater microbial communities near Pivers Island, North Carolina, United States - PICO127 | ecosystem: Environmental > Aquatic > Marine > Coastal | place: USA: North Carolina... | reverse complement strand
TTTGGAGATTTTATTCATAGCTTTTACAGCACCAGTCATATTTCCTTTTTTATATCGAGGATCAGATGCTATACCAATTGCTTGTTTAACATGTTTAGCGTCGTGCGCTTCATCTACAGATTCTTTTTTACCTTTACCGCTGAGGTCTGAATCGGCACCGTAGTAAGTACCTTTACCTTTTCCAATATAAGAATTGACTCTTGCCATTGCCCACTGTTGAGGTGTGGTTCCTGGCCTGTGACCGGTTTTCCAAGCTGCCATTCCTCTATTATATACTTTCTTTAAAGTACCATAAGATATGCCAGACTTTGCCGATTTTTTCTTGAGTCCTTCGTTTTCGAATAACTCTTGATGGGTTGAAAATTTAAGCATTAGCTTTACTCCTGTTTTTAATTTTTCTAACTTTAGCTCGATCTAACATTCTAGCATGTTTAATCTTATCAACTATTTTTTCTCTTTCAATTTTTTTCTTAGCGAGGTCTACAGCATCTTCACCATACATTCTTCTATACTTTAAAGTATGTTTACTTGGTTTAGTTTTAGCTGTTGCATCACCAGGTGCTTTCTTGTATGCTGCCGGATTATCATCCGACATTTTAGCGTGTTTTTTGAAATGTGAAAGTCTTTTAGTCTTAGTAGATTTCGAAAGACCTTTGAAGTATGGAGCCGGTTGAGTACCGGGTGCTTTCTTTACATCAGGATCTTGCTTTACTTTCTTCGGTGCTTCTTGTTTCTTTTCTACTAATTCAATATCAGTTAACCATTTTCTATAAGACCTACCATTTGATTCTACAATGACATAATTACTTCCAAGATTGGTAACAGTAGCGAGTTCGTCACTGCCCATGAAAGCAACACTGTCACCAATATTAAACAGAGTTCCTTTAACATATGCCTCTCTTTCTTCAGAGACTGGAGTAAAGTGTAATGTAGTTTTATATTCTTTTTGTTCTTTTAATCCCATTCCACGACGTACTTCATTATATACTTTCTTAGCTTCATTATTCGAAACACTTCTAGGTAACCCTTGTGAGAATTGTGTAAAGTCTCCTTTACTCGCCAAATTTCTCATCTTTGATGCTGACATACCTGATACGTCATCTGCATCTGGATCACGGTCTCCAGCTGAAATTACGTTTATTTTGTTAAACTTATAAAGTCCATGTCTTCCTTTTACACCATTGTATTTTTCTAATAACTTTTTAAATTCATTAATCCTGTCTGAGCCAACAACCATATTGATATTCTTATATCCTTCTGAATATAATTTAGTTGCTGCATCAAATACATTCTTAACTTTCTTATCAAGCATTACACTTCTGGCGTGCTTTGGAAAAAATTTACGGACCGTCTTAATTTTATAATTATAGTTCAAAGGGTTTTTCTTGTTATCTGTAGATTGAGATAGATACACTCTGTATGGGTTACTACCTGATTTTTTAGATAACTCATTCATTAACTTTTCATGACCCGATGTAGGTGGATTCATACGTCCAAAAGTAAAGTATACAGTTTTGTCTTCTTCAATAAGAAATGATCTAAACGAATTTATCATTAACCTTTTTTCCTCTGTACTTCTTTCTTACGAACGTCTTTAAACTTGCGTTTAGCTAATCTATTAATCCTTTGTTTTAACGCTGGCTTATCAAGTCTCTTTTCAATTTCTTGTTTTCTTGCAAATGTAAGCTCGCTTTTAGGTATGCCTCGAGTTAATTTCTTTGCAATTTCATTACGTGCTTGTCTTCGTGATCTTTTTTCAAGAGTCTTTTTATTAGCCATCTTTCTCATGGCTCTTTGACGACCAATCTTAATTCTTGTTTTTAATCTCTTCATCAATCGAGATTTCTTCATTCTCTGTTGTAGGTTTAAGGCTTCATCAACATCTACTTCTTCTTTTGGCATTTCATCTGGCCATGTAGCTTCGTCAATTGATTCTTCTTTCATTAAACCGTTTAAGCTTTCTCTAGGATACATTCTAAATACTTTAGCACGAGCTTTATCAATGTACTTTTTCTTATTACGTTCGTAATCACCAGGATTTTTTGCTAGTGTTCTAGCGTGTTTAGTTATGTCAGATGGTTTAGTTGGTTTAAGAACTGAAGGAGAAGAAGCTTCGCTTTTAGCTTTTTTCTTTTTCAAATTAGCTGGATGTAATGGATGTTTAATACCATAAGGAGATTCAGGATTAGGATCTGCTTTTTTTGGTCTACCTTTTAAATCATTAGGATCTACAATTGCTTCTTTTTTAATAACTTCTTTATCAGTCTTAACCATGCGTATGCCGACTTTACCGTCAGGCTTTATATATTTTTCTGGTTTTCTATCTGCTGATTGTACGCTCTCATTTCCGTGATATTGCTTCTTACGTTTCTGAGCGTAGTATTTCACTTCATCTGATTCGCCTGGCTTATAATCCGCAGACGTCATATGTTTAAAATCTAATGGTGCCATTAGTTCCTCCCCGGCTTGTCCCATCCTTTTATAATTTCTGGTGAAAAGTTGGCATATGAGAATTCCATACGATCAACGATTTTCACTGCATCACCACCAAGTTTGTCAATGGCCACATACCCTTCTTGACCCGTTACCTTATACCCATCACGAGTCTTAAGAAACGTTTGTGCGCCATTAAGCTTATTAAGTATATTTATAATTTTTAATTTTGCTAGAACTATAGATTTCTGTAATTCAAACATCATTTCCAAACTTATTTTGTTTTGTGGTGAAAAGAATTTAAGTATTTCATTTAATTTTTGTTGTTGAGCAGTTTTACCTTTTTCGCTCTTTCTTTTATCTATCTCTTTTTGAAACTTCAATTTTATGTGTGATATTAACTTCGCAACGTGGGTTTTGGTATTACCAATGACTTCACCTTTTCGTACAAAAGAATTATTAAACGTTTCAATAAGCTGAGCAATGTTATTGTTGTTTTCGAGAGTACGTAAGGTAGTACTAGAAATTTTATTAAAAATCCTGCCAGCATTACTAAGATGTGCATTAACTTCCTCCGTATCTTTTTTAGTCATTGTAAATTGAGTCATGTCTCTGAGCATTGCATCTTGTGACCAAACATTTTTAGTGTTTTTAAACTTAGTAGTATCTACACCGTAAGAAGCTTTCATTGTTTCAAATGTGTTACCTGTGTATGTAGTGTGCCAAACTATTCCAATCTTTGCAGCTTTAACTTTCTTAGCAGCTTCAGTTCCAGCCGGCACTGCATATACAATTGTATTAGGATGAAAAGTGACATAAGGTTTACCTTTTAACTTTTTAGTTTTAACATCACTTGAATCAAATAAGAAGTCACCTTGTACTACACCTTTGATACCGAGTTCAGGCAAATACTTTAATGCGGCTTTGAGTTTAGCATTAAGATCACCACCAGTATCGTCGTCAACGTCAGAATTAGTTTTATATACTTTTGGCGTGGCGTTGAAGATGCCTTTCTTAGCCACAAAAAATTTACCGTCGCGAGGATCAGTACCAGCGAAAACAGCGGGTGCACCGTCCCACTTAACACTAACGTTTCCATCTTTAACTCCTGCTAACATGTCTCTTAATGAACGTAAAGCAAGTATAGCTTGCCTAGTTCCATCTACACCACCGTAAAGAACTTTGTCTTCGATGTGAGTCATGTGTGTATTCTTTTGTTCTGTTATATATTCTTTAAATTTAATCATTCGTAAACCTTTGCGTAAATTGATGATATGTCTAGTTTAGAACCAGCATAATTCACCATGTCTGTTACAACCAAATCTGCTTTGCCGTTTCTCATATTATCAACTAAATGAAACAACACATGTATTGAAGCAATTTTACTATGCACTTCATTTGCTAACTTTGTAGTTAAGCCTTCCATGAATTCTTCTTTACTAACTGTAGGATGTATCTTCTTAACCATATTGTAGATTGGTAATGCATTACGAGACTTTTCACCTTGTTTGTTTAATTCCAATGCTGTTCTTTTAAGATCTGCGTTTGAAGGTAGTGTTTTACCGATCCTTCTTTTAATTGAATCGGTTATTTGTGCGTAGCCTCCGCCACCACCTCTTGCAGTTTTTAATTCTAGTTCAAATGTTAAAGCAGCAAATTGCGATTTATTACGTATTGCAGCTTTACCTCCGTCAAACTCGATGTTAGCAGCTTTACCTCTCCAGAATTCAGAACCTTTTTTAGCAAAGGTTGCCATCAATCGTCCGCCTTTAAACTTATGAACATCTAAACTTTCATCTTTATTTTCTATAGAAAGTTTTATTCCTTTTTTAGATTGAACCTTTTTTAATGAAATACCTACTAATTTTCTTGATTCAAATAGTTTAACAAGTGTTTTATTTAGTTCCTGAATAGAACCTTTTGGTAGTTTGCTGGCTATTGATTTATCAGTAGTTGCCCATATGTCACCAGGGTTCCATTTGTCATTACTTAACTTATTCATTTGAGAATTTTTAAGAGCTTCATCTTTTACTTTATAAATGTCATTCATAACTTTATCATCACGGTGGAATGACATATTTTTATTAATTAAATTTTTCTTTAGTAATTCTTGTGCTGTCCAATAACCCGACCAATGCCATGATGCATCTAGACTCATAACCTGTTCAAATGTAGCACCTTTCACTGAAATTGCATTATAGGCTTTTTCAAGATCAGATGGCTGGATAGACTCAAAGGATGCACGGGTATTGTTCACCATATACGCGCAGTAAACACATTGTGTAATTTCAGCAAAAGCGGTTTGCTGCGTTCCGCCACCAGAACCTCCGGTAGCTCCACCGAATACATTTGATTTACCGATTTCATTTGATTTAATTGTGCCGGCATTTGTTTCAAACTCTTGTGTTTTCTTTTCTTTTTCTAAACGATCAATTGCTTCTCTATTTGCTGGTGTATTCTTTATTATTATTTCTTTGCCTGCAATAGAAGGAATAGCTTCACCAGCTTTAACGATCTTTCTTAGTATAGCTATACGTGTTTCTTTAGTCTGAGAATTTATTTTTTCCCATTCACCTGGCGGCATCTTCGAAAATTCGAGTATCATGCGCTCCTCCAAGTATCTCATGTATGATTTAAATTTTAACATGATTCTATTTATAATAGTTTACAACTTAAAAAAGCGCCCTTACGGACGCAGTATTAATTTTTAAATCGTTTTAAAATCGAAGAAGAAATCTTGCTATGTGACCAACAAACGGAAGTAACGCTACAGCCATTAAGAGATTGACTCCAGTATGAGCCATAGCTATTCTGAGTGTATCACCTTTAGGCATACCATCAGAAACTAGAAGTCCCGCTAACCAAATTGTACCAGTAGTTCCAATATTGGCGCCAAGAACTGCAGCAATTGCTGCAGGAAGGGGGACAGCGCCTGATGCCACAAGGGCAATTATTGCGGTGGTTGAAAGACTTGATGATTGCCATAACAGTGTCATCACAATTCCTCCAACAAACATCCAATAAGGATTATGAATAAAGAAGTTAAGATGTTCTAAGTTTCCCATGGATTTCATTCCACCTGAAAACATTTTAAGACCTATATAAAAAACAACAAGTCCAACGAGAGTAGTCATTATGGGATTGCCTAAGTCCATCTTACACACCTTTTTAATTAATTCATTCATACTATTATATATTAGCGGTCACGTCTCTTGAATGTTACACTTTTGTTAAACCTTTTCTTTTGAGAAGAATTATTACGTTTCCTATCTTCTGGACGATAATTAGGATCATAATGTTCGTATCCACGAATTCCATTTTCTTTTGCCCAAGCGGCAATCATATCAAGTTTATGTTTCATTTTTGAAACCTGACTGTATATGTTTTTCCTTCGTATTGGAAAGTGACTGTTGAATGAGAGTAGACTGTTCTAGACTCTTCCTTATAACGCGTTTGATTCCTGCAGTATCTCTTAACACCGCTACTAGCGCTACTATTTGAATGACCAAGCATGCCACCAATAATAGCTCCGATTGCTCCACCATCTTTTTCTCCTTTGATGTTGTTACCTAATATTCCACCGATAATTGCTCCAGCAAGAGCATCTCCGGTCTTGTCACCCGATGTGACTTGATCTCTACAAACTTCAACTGTATAAGGTGTTTGACTTATGACAGACTTATAGTGATCTCGTACTTGATTAGCATGTGCAGAACCTGTAAAAAACACTAAGCTTGCACATGCTATATACGTTAATTTATTCATGATTGGTTTATCTCCTTCAATTGATCAACTAAACTTTTCGATTCTTTTGGGTTTTCTACTAGTTGAGTGCGAGCCGCATACAACCTTTCGAGTCTTTTCTTTACAGATTTAACTTTCTTAGATTTATTTTCCCAAAAACTTATCTCATTAAGAACTCTATCCATTCCCATAGACATGGCTAGAGTGTCTTTAAATACACTCCGTGATGTATTCATTATTTAAGTTTCCATAATATATACTCTTCACCATTCGCTTCAAGAGTTATCGCAGGGACACCAGACGGTGCTTGCTTACCGACGTATTCCCATTCATAACCATCTTTCATTTGGCTGTTAGCTGTTTCTCTAAATTCTTGCGTATTCATACTGAACATCGCAATGACCAATACTATGATTCCCATTATTTTTCTCCTTCTATTTTATAAATTGGGGTTATTGCTATTTTATCAATATAATCATTATTATAATAAGTTCGTGTTACAACTTCTTTTACTAGTTGACTACCACGAATTTTAAATGTTGTAAGTTCCCTAGACAGTACACCTTCACTGTCTAGGAGATCAAATGCTCGTTTCAAAGGACCATCAGTCATTATGCAACCTCTGCAAACTTTAATGCTGTGTTAAGAGCATTTCTTTTTTTAATCTGGTTTCCACCAAACCATGAAGAGTAAAGTCTGTTGTCAGAATTTCTACCTTGTAGATGATCTGTAACATAAGTTACTGAGTTGAATGCTTGCCACCAAGAACCTTCTGCATACTTTGCACCGGGTTGTTGCTCTAAAGCATCGTAACATGCAATCGCATTCTTTGAAAGAGTTTCCATAGAAAGAGATCTGTTTTGAACTCTCTTATCCGCAGTTCTTGGATAAACATTATTATAGAACTCAATAAGTGAATCAATGTTGTATCTTTTAGAACCTAAAAACTCTGCCATTTCTTTATAAGTCTTTAACTTATCAGATGCAATGCCAAGAGCTTTCTTAACTTCGTTAGAATTGAATTCAACTCTATGACCAACTTTTACAGACCTTTGAGCCTGCTGATCGAGTGAAAGTGAAAGTGTATTGTTACATACAACTCTGATTGGCGTAAACCTAATGTCTATAGACTTACCATAGAGATGCGGATTAGAGAAAAGTAAGTAAGACTCAACTTTATCACCGCCGAAGAGATCAAATGATTCTTTGACTTTAGCTAAAGCCCATACCATCTGTCCACCTTTAAGTGAACCTGCTGTATGCATTTCCATATCACCAGCAAGAACATACTCTGAAAAGAATTCAAAAGCTTCTTCATTCTGAACTGGATTCCAGATCTGACCGATGTTAGTCAAGACTTTATCGTCTGAACTTCTTACTAAGGCTTTCATGCCTGTAGCAACTTTCTTACCACTTGGTAGAGTTGCGTATGAGTCAACCTGATCGACCGTCCAGTCGAGACCAGCTTTCGTCATCATTTGGTTTGGTGTAAGATCATTGCTGACCGGTACGCCTAGACCATGCCATGGTACTTCACCTGCATATGCCATTGTTTCAACTTGATGTGCCATAATATATTCCTCCTAAGGCTATTGATTTGAATTTTGTTGGATACAACCAGGTGCAAGACCTTCGGTTGTACATGGATCTTCGATTGCGCCGATAAGTAAGACACATGCTAAGACTGATGTTATTGCTAATAATTTTTTCATAATATAAATTGTTCCTTTTTAATTATTATAGATCTATTATACCACATTTTTTCTAAGATGTAAAGGAAAAAATGCATTTAATTTAAAAATTTTTCAATTATTTCTTTAAAGAAAAGATAAGCACCGTAGCAATAAACTACTACGATGATTGTCTTTAAAGTTTTATTCATGGAGTCGTCCGCCATGTACACCCAGTCATGATACTTCTTTGGCATTATGCTGCACTCCTTATTAGAATTTTACCTTGATCAAGCTTAGTAAAAATAATTTCAAGTAATCCAATTCGATCTAAAGTATCATCAGATGGATTTGGTAACTTTACTAAAGAAGTATATTCATTTTGGTATGCAGTGAGCTTTGTCATAGTCATTGAGCTCATCATGTGTTCTGCTTTCTTCATTACGCTACCTCCTTAAAACCAATTCTTGCAACTTCAAACTTTGTAGCCGCACCGTCAGCATCGAATATGGTGAACTCATCTCCAACCATTGAGCTGCGAAGAGGTGTACCATCAAAGTTGTGGTGGCATACTGTTACACCAGATTGTGGATTTTCAGACCAAGACTTGAACACATTTTGTGTCTTACCGAAGGCATCCTGTAGAGCCATTTGAGTATCTGTAAAAGGTGTTGCAATTGATGCAGCAGTATATGGAACCGCACCGTAATTGTTATTAAAAGTAATTGAAACTATCATTATATAAACTCCCGTTAAATAGTTAATTTTTTATTTTATAGTACTATTATACCACACTTTTAACTTAATGTAAAGGAAAAAATGCATTTAATTTGAATTTTTTTCATGAGCAATCGTGACTCGATAACCCGGCTTTTCACACCAGATCTCTACGTGGTCTTTCATCATGCCAATTGCGTGCTTCATGTCATTGCATTCGGCACGTGTAATAAGCTCATCATTTTGAAATACGTAAACTACAAACATCGGCAACTCCTAAACTAAGTTAGGAAGTTTAGGCCAGTCTTCGCCCTTGCCGTTGATGCCCATCTTTTTGTCAAGGTGAGCGCATACGAGTTCGAGCATGAATGACGGATTGTCGGTGCAGTACATATCAAAAGCAATCAAGCCTACGAGACCGTCATATACAAAGTCATCGACTTGGTGAGTCTCCATATAGTGTTCGATTGCGTTGCGTTCGGTGGTTACATTAAACATTTAAAACTCCTTTTGATTTAATATGTATTAATTATACCACAGTTTTAAAAGATTGTAAAGGACTTTTTTCACTTATTTAAAAGTTTTCACTTAACATGTTCATTATACGTGTGATGTAGTTCTCCGTGTTCTCTTCTGTAGTCTCTTTCGTGTATAGAGTATATGTGCGTGAGTATGTTATGTAGCGGATGTAGAGGCGACACGAAAGCGCCAGGGTACGGATTTTTAGATAGTATAAAACTGTCTGGATCTACCAGAATATACTCGTCTCCGTTAAAGATATAGTTGTGTGTGCCGGCGTCATTATGAAACCACACGGTGTCTATCATGCTCGAGTACTCTGCCATGTTGGATAAGTTTTGTAAGATCGTGGAAAAGACTTTGTACGCCACTCCATGATTGAGATTACCGTCTCTCCAAAAATGGTGTTCTACCGAAGTTCCCTCAACGTAGTCCATCACGATCCTGCTCTCGTTCACATCGTAAACTCGTGGTACTCCTCCGTACATGTTATAGTACGCGTCATAATGATACCACCAGTCTCGCATCCATCTCTTCTTTGGTACTGTAAAAGTCTTTATGACCTTATCTCCGTCGCGTTCTATAGTCGCGTGATGAGACTTTTTAATTATCTGTTTCATTTCAAGATTTTTTTTTCTCTTAAGCAGGTTTTTTTTACTCAGCATCCTTGACCGAGTATACCGTGTGATGGTACGGCATTCTCTTTATCGACATTCTCAGCGAGCTCCGCATCATAGAAGTACTCTTCCGTATCTCCGAGTCGGTACTCATTGCCATTCTCGACCTGATAGTACTCGGTAGATACTTTAAAGTCCGGCATCTTCGGATTCTTCGGTGTCAGACTATTATCATACACTCTCATTCGATTATTCGGATACAGACAGTATTGCCCATTCTCGAGTTCAAGCAAGTTGAAAGACTTATGCTCGTCCGGCTGCTCTGCCGTAGAGTAATCAATCTCATCCGCATGTATATGGTAGTTATCCAAGGTAGCAATATAGGAACCCTTTACAAATCCATGATTCTTTGTATAGACTTCAAAATCCATAGAGCCTATAAACTGTTTCTGTATACATGTAACACCGTAGTCCATGCAATTCCAGAACTGTAGATCGGGTAATGCCATATCAACAGAGGGTGTCTCTGGATCAGCAACAAAGGCACTGATCGGTAGTTTATCGAATAAGGCACCGTACTCGGGTAAGAATGTTTCGAAATAGAAGGCACGACCCGGGATACTCTTAGCGGATACCCAGTGACCCTCGACGAATTCACCGTGTCCATCCTGGAGATCTCTCAGATACTCACGGCGTACCCATACTTTTTGGTTGGGTATATTACAAATTAAATGGGATATTACAAAGCTCCTTTGTTTCTATAGTTATCTATATGGTTACACAAAGTCTGAGGGAAGAAATTTCTCGAGAAAAAAAAATTTGTCAAAAAGGTATTCAGACGACAACCGAGGACAGGCTACAAGGCCACCTGTTATACCACTGCGAAACTCTCCAATATAAACCCCTTTATCAGACACTGACTGAGCACCCTAACAGTAGTCCTCTATAGACTCTATCCTCTCAGATCCAGAAGGGCGCTCGGTGTCACTCCTACGAGTGGAGTTCGATATCCTTGGAGTGCATAGTACAGAGGTTTCTGTTATCAATCATATAGAGTGATCTATTACTAATATCTCTATCGGTAGTCTCGAGGGATACTAATTCCTCTCCGATATCCTTATCGTATGTACTCCATAGATTGGTAGCGAAGTATACTGACAGCTTCTCGGTCTCACCCTGATAGACTCTCTGTACCTGTTCTCCGTTAGATTTGATTGAAGTTAAGATAGTATTAAACATATATTTTTCTCCCTTTAAAATAATATAGTATTATTATACCACACCGTGCGAGAATGTAAAGGACTTTATGCGTTTTTATGTGATTTATTTTTGTACTAAGAAAAAATCTCCGCGAGTCTGACGGCATTAAGGTTCCCTTCTCTCCTCCCCGATACTGTAGTTTTACTCGATATACATAGTATAGAGTACTTTACACAGATTACACAGACACCATATGAGGTTATGGATAACCTTTTCTATATAGGATATAGTACACGTGACCACACCCGATTATCTATTACTCTATATAGTAGTTATTACTATAGCGTACTGTTCTGTGAGTGTATTAATGAAGTTATATGGAGTATGAGAGACATGTATTATTGGATGACCCTATATTGTTCTATTATAGGATGTATTATATGGATGATATGTAGGATATGAGTAATCAATTAACGGTAAAAGATCAAGTAGTAGTGGCGTTTTATTCCTTATTAATCCTTTATTCTTTAAAGGTAGGGATGTCGAGTCATCTGGGTGTATCGATATTTGGATTCTTTTGTATGTGGATGAATCTGAAGATGTTTGATGTATATGCGTTTAAGAAGAAATATGCACAAAAATGAAATGACACAGTGATATGAGACTCGACGGTAAGAAAATCTTATCTATAGACAGAGACGTGTCTGACTTGACGATAATAGACTGGGTACTTGGTAACACTTGTAACTTCAATTGCTCTTACTGTTTTCCTAACGCCAACACCGGCACCGACAGAGTTCCAAGACTCGACGATGTCTTAAAAAGAAATGTATATCATCTGTTGAAAGAGATCGATGCTGTAAGTAAACAAAGGATAGTGTTTAACTTTGGTGGAGGTGAACCAACACTGTATCGCGACATCGTTCAGTTGATGGACTTCTTAAGACCTTTTGGTGAGATTGGTTTTGTATCGAACGGAAGTCGAACTGTAAGATGGTGGAAGCAAAACCTACAATATATCGATCACGTATTGTTGTCTTATCATTCTGAATATACGGATCTCGAACACATGGCCAAAGTTATCGAGTGTATCAAGGACGATGTCGGTTTACGAGTACATGTGATGGTAAATCCTAAGTTATTTGACGAGTGTATCGACGCGTATAGTACTCTATCAGACAGATTTAGTGATGTTAACTTTCAACTTAAGACTTTAAGAGAAAACGGAAGAGTGATAGAGTACTCGCTCGAACAAGAGGTGATCATCAAGGATAACATACACCAACCTCTCATGAAACCATCTTGTAAAGTAAACTGTGATGGAGAGATCTTTGATCTACAACTCCATCACGTGAAGAATTTACGAGGTACTTTTACTGGATATCGTTGTTACGCTCATCACGACTTCATACAGATAGACAGTAGAGGTTTTATAGGAACAATGTCGTGTGGACAAAACTTTACGAAAAAATCAAACATTTATCTTAAGTCTTTTGTCGATAATTTTATATTGCCTAAATATAGTATAAGTTGCGAACGAGACATTTGTGGATGTATAGGTTTACTTTGTTCTAGGAAAGAATATGTATGATACGAAAAAGATAATAGAAGAGATTATGTCTCTACCTCGCTTTGAGGATCAGATATGTTTACAAAGTGACGAGAGCGGAGACCCGTTTCTTGGCTGTGGAGTTAATCGTAACGACACAGCACTCGTAAGAAAAATCTTTGACACACCCGTACTGAACAGCATTATAGATGATCACAACCTTTATAGGACTCGAGTCATGAGAATGAGATCGAAGACGTGCTATACTTATCATCAAGATCCTACGAAGAGACTACACGTGCCCGTGGTGACTAACGACAAGTGTTTCCTAGTTGTTGATGACGAGGTAGTCAGGTGTCCTGATATCGGAAGACCTTACGTCATCGATACCACAAAGTTACACACGGCAGTCAACGCTTCTACAGAGACTCGAATTCATATCGTTGGATGTATTCCACATGATACAAGAAATTAACTGCATAGAGTACGATAAAGATTTAATATTACAAGAATGTGACGAGGCTTCGTACGAACCGTACTTTGATCCTTTAGGTGGTAAGAGCCTTGACTACTGGATGATATGTAAAGACGTAGGACCTTACACGAACGAGATCAACAGACGAATGAGCAAAATTTTAGACGTACAGTGTCATCCTCGTTATTATATCTTAAAAGATAAGTGTGAAGTACCGTGGCATGTTGACAGAGGTACGAAGTGCGCGATTAACATGATACTGAGTACGGATCAAGACCCGATATGGTTCCGACGCGATGGCACCGTAACATCACACTCTTACTCTTTTTCACTGATCGACGTTCAGACAGAACATCGAGTAGAAGCTGTCACCGAACCAAGAAAACTTTTTAAGATGTCTATATTTGATATTGATTTTATGAAAGCGAAGAAGAGACTTGATCTTTACAAGATCTCAACGTAAGTATGTTTTGCCAACAATTAATAGAGTCACTGTTATCTACACAAGTATATTTTAATTCATCAAGGACTACACAATCGAGATCGTGATTATTTTTAAGACGTTCTCGAGTAATGTCAATAACTTTTTTCTTCTTTATATTTTGTATCGATACGAACGGATGGAGTCCCCATTCAATCGCTGTCTTAAATTGCTTTGGTATGAATAATTGAGATGCCGCAAACATACTTGGTCTTGATACTAGAGTCTTACATCTGTATTTTTTAAAGATGTAATATCTATCAGCAGCTCGTGCGCAATCATTCCATTTATCGTGAGTCCACAATCCTGAAAAAGATATCACATCATCTTCAAAGTAAAGTACGTCAAATCTGATGTAACCATCTAATCTTACAGTTTTATAATTATTTCGATTAACGTGGTGAATGTTATCTTCGTACGCCAGTGAAAATACTCTTGATATTTCTTGTTTATCACGTACTATATTTTTGTGAGTTGCTTTCGTAATATCCAATGTATCACCCATCCTGATATATCATAATGTTTTAACTTATACTGTTTGACATCTTTATGATGCTCGTCATGGTTACCATCTCCAAATACTAACCAGTTTAACCAATTCACGTATCGTGGAGCTCCGTCTTTGTGTAAGAAGAAAGTAGTGAGGCCTTGAACCATGACGTTAATTGCCGAAGGTATACAAAATCCAAATACAACTCCTTGTGGTCCAAATAATATCGCTATCGTTGCCACGTACGCTATTATCATTAAGTAGTAGTACTTATGAGTCATCATAAGAAACTTGTCTTTGAAAAGATATTTTACGTATCTAAGTTCGATATTATAGTCGTAATTTAAAGTTATAAGACTTAAAAATCCTTTTTTAGAGTCGTGTGGATCTTCTGGAGTGTCGTGCTTATCGTGATGTTTGTTATGAACTCCACACCAGCCAAACACTGAACCAGAGCCAGACAGTAAACCAAGAGTCGTACATAAGTATTTTGTAAAAGTATTTCTAAACTCAAATGACTTATGAGAGTAAAATCGGTGAAAAGTACACACCATTCCTATGCACATATATAAAAAGTACATCACTAATATTGTCACAAGATTAGTGATTGTTATTCCATACACTGATACGTAAATTAAAGACGCTATTAAATTTAATAATAGCGATAATCTTAATTTAGTTCCAGAACTCTCGAAAGTTCTCGTTAGCAACTAGTTTCTCCTTAGCTTCTTTAAAAGTCATTTGTTTTATTCTTAGTTTAAATAACACTCTATCCTCGTCGATTTGTTTTGGTACGGAATGAGCGTGATTAGTGTTAATTAATGCTACGTCATAATAAAAATGTCCTACATCCTTGAAAGATATTGGAGTCCGTTCTCCTTTTACTAAAAAATTAATAGCACATAACGTTTCGCCATCAATGTGGTAGTGAACATCAGCTCCTTCTTTTTGAGTAAGAAATCTAGGACCTAAATTATCTACCTGTAATAACCTTTTAAAAATCGCATGCAAACGTTCTGATTCACTGTTAGAATCATTATCTAAACTTGAAGATATCTTCCAATCCCTTTGATTATTAAACCAATCTTTATCCTCAACATCATAGCTGATAGTATCTTTTTCAATAAATCCTAGTCTTTTATATCTCTCAAGATTCTTTTCATTTATTGCATTATATCTAACGGAACTAGATTCTTTTAATAACTTATCTTTATCGTGATTGATTTTAAAATGATATATAACGTCATCTTTTAAATCGTTTAATCTGTCGTCTACTATGCTACTCATTAAGATACTTGCACAGCTACGTATATTAACATACCAAAGATACCGATATTAATCATCATATTGATGTAGTGCGGGTTGGGTGTCATAATCTTTCTCCTTTTTGACTGAGGTGGTTTGTATTCATTACCACCCGTGTATTCAATGAGTCTTCCCCACATGTTATCCTCCTATCCACGTGTTGACTTCGAAGACTTCGATCATCATGAAACTAAAGAGCAGAAGTAGAATACTCCACAGTATCAGTTTACCACTGAAGTTTGTCGCCGCCATCTTGATCGCGATCAGTTCATTACCGAGGAATCTGAGTGCCAGTTCAAACTCGTTGTGTTCATCTTTAATAACGATACCGTTCTTTTTTTCTACTTCTGCCATAATTTTATCCTATTGTTTTTCGCCTACATAAGCATATAGCTTATTTGCGGTTTCAATGAGATCAACCGGCTGATACATCAGTGGTGAGTGATCATTGACCGCGTCCATGATGTCCATGCGTTTTTCTTGCGCCTGATCGATCATTCTATACATAATATCCTGTTGTAAACAGAACTGTGTATCGGCCATCTCTTTGGCCATTCTTAAAGTTTCGAGTCTTATTTCGTATGCGTTTTTAGACATATTGTCCTCCTGTGTGTGTTAATGGTGAGATTCTGTTTCCACGCTCTCACCGGGCGCATAAGAATTAAGCAGCTTGCGCTAACTCTTGAGGTGCAAAATTATCGTTTGCATTTAGTATATTGTTCGCATTAACCGAGCTTACATCCGGATAACTCCACATCGTTATTGTACCTGTCGATCCTATTTCAGCCCCATCAGAAATACTCGATAATAGTATTTTTGGTGGAGCTGTCGGGTACTGCCCCCGAGTCCAGTGAACTTTTCACTTTGTTTCATCGTTATATAGTATATATTATACCACAGAATTCGCCGTTTGTAAAGGATTATTTTATAAATAGTACTGAAGAAGAGGAGTTATTATGCCAGTAGCAGAAATACTAGCGGGTATCGCATTGGTGAAGTCAAGTGTAGATTTCATTAAGTCTAACATTGATACCTGTAAAGACATCGGAGAGTTAGGTAGTCACATTGACGCATTATTTCGTGGTAAAGACGAAGTCAATAAGAAGTCGAATAAGCGTGGTTTAGGAGTCAAAGAACAGTTTGACACGGCACATATCGCAAGAGAAACGATTGACGCAAGACTTGCGGCGGAACAACTACAAGAAATTTCAACACTCATTAATCTACGATTTGGACCGGGTACATGGCAAGGAATTGTTGATGAACGCGCAAGGCGAATACAAGAACAGAAAGAAGCCGAGAAACAAGCGCGTATCGATAAGCGTAAAGCCGATGCCGAAACATGGGCCGACATTAAGATGGTACTCATGGTTATGGGTGCGGCGGTCGGTGGAGTTGCGGCAGTCTTTGGTGCGATCTATTATAGTAATCAATGATAAAGTTTTTTCTTATCTTTTGCGTTATAGTATCTACGGCACTTGCGGGTGCTAAGACGGTCGGTACAAAGAAAGACTATACTCGTCAACAGAAGATACAACGTGGTACTATCGTTGAAAAGAAGTACACCACATGTAGATTAAAGAAGATCATACAATCAAGAAGTGGTGAACAGGCGTGTATATATCAGGGTGGTAATAAAACATATGAGTTGATGTTTGACAACAATTGTCCAAAACAATTCAAGTGTGTATACAATCCAAATAGTAAAGAACCAAACATCGATAATGTGATGGATAGTTTAAATTCAATAGGTAAAAAGTAGGAGCTGATATGTTAGGTGAATCAAATGTAGGTGAAGAGAGAAAGTGTAGATATTGCGGACATCGATGTCACTGTTATTCAAGTGGATGTCCCGAGTGTATGAATGACGTGTGTCAGAAATGCGAATGTGGTAAAGATGATATTCAAACATGAGAATATGATACTAGATATGACGATATCGTCTAAGTCTAAATTATATAAAAATGATAAGTTAGTGTTCATGGGTGATGGTTATAAAGCCATCACAATAATGTTAAATAATAGTAAGAATAATGCTCCAGTGAAAGATAAGTTTTGGGCTCAACTCTCTACAAGAGAGAAGCCAAAATTTGATAAATCAGAAGATGCTCTTGAAAAACTCAGAAGAGAAGCTCAAGCCTCGATAGTTAAAACAGAAACTAAGAAGAAACGAAGATGATACACGCATTTTTATTAATGGTATATTTAGGTTCTCGTGTAGAGAGTCAAGATATGTATTTTGCTGACATTGATCGATGTAAGTACTTTGCTGAAAGATTAAACAATCAACCTGGTGTTCCAAATAGAGTCGCACAAGAAGATGCGCCTAAGTTCCTATCATATACGGCGATATGCGTACCTAAGCGCATCGGTAAGAATACTAAAGTTTATTAAGCTGCTTTTAATAATAGACGATAGTTCAGTATCTTATGAACTAAAGCACGTTTACGAGCCTTAACAAACATCTTCCATTGAAATGGTCTGTAAGTCATTTTGCCACCCTCCCTAGTTAATAGTTAGAGTGCGTTCCTTCAGCGATTGCTTACTTCCGCCCTTTACGGGTGAACGTTTAATGTAATACTATTTATACACTAATCGGTGTTATATCTATATTCTCTATCAGAATCAACACTTGCATATTTATCGAATTCATCCATATCATGGACATACAACTGAATGATAGCATAGTGTAGCACCTTCAGTAAATCTTTACGAGCATCTTTACTCGTACCTTTTTTACCATATCTTTGAGCATACTTCATAATGTTACCGATACAGAAACCTGTACCGTGGCCACCGTCAATTATAAATTCTGTAGCCTGAAAGTGCTGTCTTGAATAATGACCAGTATAAGTTGAGTCAATTACTCTTAGCAACTCTTCAACATAATCTTTTTCATTAAATTTATATTCACCTTTCGGTTCTTTAGTTTTATTCATGCTCGCCTCCAGGGTCGTTAGGGTCTAATTCAATCTTTTGTAGTCTTCCATTACCGGATAAGTACATTACTTGTCTTGATCTACTCGATGTATGATAACCGTTCTTTAAGAAGAATTGTGGTTTTCTTTTTGCAGTTTCAAATGCAGCGACTGTAACTGTTATTGCAGCTAAGATAAAAATATGTGCTATAGCCGTGATACCGAATATCCACATACTACTAAAGTACATTGAAAACATAATACACCACATCCAAGCGAGCACTTGCATTATCATATGTCTTGTATTTAAGTGCGGTATATTCTTCAAAGGATTTCTATCATGATCCATGACTGAATTCCAACTATCATATACGAATTTACTCACCATCGTCTTTAGACCTTTTATTATCTCTTACAATTACTTTAATTGAAAATGGATTTGGATCTTCTTCATCGCACCAATCACATGGTACACCCTTCTGAAATCCCATTATATCTCTTTTCACACAACAGTAGTGTTCCCACCATTCTTCTTCCATTATTTTTCCCATCTATAGAAAATATGATTAGCTATTATTAGAGTTTTAGTTTTTTGTTTACGCCATGATGGAAATACATAGTCGGCATGGTAATGTGTTGCACCATAAGTTATATCATCTTTATATTGACCAAAGAATATCGTTCTAGCTATTTGAAGTGCAACATCATAAACTTCTCTATCATATATAGGAATATCATCGCTTTTACCATCACAAAACCAGCTGAATTGACATCTGTTTTTAACCGGAAAGTATTTTGTTTTGTCTTTCCATGATGGTCTAGTAGGACCTTGTTGTATAACTTCACAATAAGTATTAGGATAACGATCATCGCTAACACGGTTATCAACAACAAATGCAACCGCAAACATACCTTTAACTGGCTGGTTGCGTGCTTCCCAATAGATGTTATCGGCTAAACATACAATCTGTTGGTGTGCGGTACCTTCATATTTCGATGCTGCATATGATTGTGGACTACAGAATGATAGTCCTATAAATCCTATAGTACCTGCAATAAATGCTTTCATGGCATTGATATTGTTAAGCATACCAGTATAACTCTACTTCATCGGCAATTTGATCTTTGTCCAACCAGTTGAACTCTCTGTTTCTCATGATCTCGACATGTTCTTTGGCTTGAGATAACGAATCAGCATCCTTAACGATATGCTCTGCGTTACTGTAAAACTCGTCCATTGAATCCATAACTAAACTTTTAACTTTTGCCATAATATCTAACTCCCTTTTAATTATTATAGATCTATTATACTACATTTTTCAGCAACTGTAAAGGAAAAAATGCACTTTATGCACATTTTTTTATAGCCTTATCAATTGCTTCAATTGATTCATCAAGATTTCTGATTGTTTTAGGATCATGAGAATCCATGTCATTCCATACGATGTCTCCAAGGTCTGTCAATGATTCTTTAATCTTTTGTAGTTCTTCGATTTTCAACATTTTAACTCCTGATTTTTTATTTTAATAGATATATTATACCATAAAAATCAGGATTTGTAAAGGAAAAAATGCACTTAAATGAAAAAAAGTGATTAACCTGTTAATAGTTAAGCTGGTGCTTTGGCCATCTTATCGTATGTTACGATACTAACATTATCACCGACATTAACTTTAATTGCATTATGTTTATGGTATAGTACAAACTTAGTTTTTGGAAACTCTTTAAACATATTTTCCCAGACCGGTCGCCAGTTATTTGCAAGTCTATTGTTATTGATATCGCCACGATCAGAGTTTAAAAATAGATCAGTGTAACTTCTTAAGTTAAAATCAAATAAAGAATCGAATCCGTACATATGTACTTCTTCTGCTTTTACTTTATTTGCTGCATAATGACATGCCATATGACCGCAGTTAAAGTCTGTGTAGTTAGCTACATACTTCGGTAGTTCTGTATAAAACTCTTTTATATAAGGTGACATTTTGATATGAAATGATGGATTATTACCCATATAAATTTTTGGCCTCATGCCAACAATCCATTCTCCACCAAAAGTTACTGAACCATCATGAATCGCTTTCATCATTTTAAAATCAACCATAATAGTAGCATAAACATTAGGTATAGCAAATGGAGGTACGTTGCATGTTAATTTCATGCCGTATCTCGGTTCATTCCAAAAATATCCAGAATGATCACCGTTACCAATTATATGTACTATTCTTTTCATAATGATCCTACTTTTTATATTTAATTATTATTTTACCTTTGTGGCCGGTCCAGTGCATGATACGTATAGTGCCATGATAGTTTTTATCAACCTCAGTTTGTATTCTTAATACATTATACTCATTAGGTAAATCGTGTATTGCGCCAATCTTAGTGATAGGATTCAACATCGAGTGTAATACTTCTTGATCTCCTTGGTTGCCACTATTATATTTTACGGCATTTACCCATTGATTTAATATTATAGGTTTATCTATAAACCCGACAACACCAGAGTTATGCCACACTTCACCTGTTCGTTTTGTCCATGGCCTATCTGTTACCATATTAAGTTTATTTGGTTCTAATAAATTAAATATTCCATCGATATTCATCATAACTTCGCAATCAGTATCCAACCAAACTGTCTTAACTGACGGACACTTCAACATTGTCATTGGTTTTTTAAACCAACCTTGTTCTTCAACGTTAGTCATATCCATGATAGCATGACAGTTAGCTCTCATAATTTCAAGACTTAATTCTGATACACCAAAGTTTGCAAATATCAAAGGTTTGTTTGAATTCTTTTTAAAGTTCTTTAAGAACCAGTCTAACATCCACTCTTGTGAACTATCGCAACCAGTTACAAAAGCTTCATCATATAATGTCGTAGGTTTCACCATAGTTATGCTTTGCGTAACAACCTTCTTTTCTCTGTATTGTAGTAAAACTATCTCTTGCTTCTACTGGCCATGGATAATACTCACCTAATGTAAACTTACTGCTGTGAATATAAACATCGGTTGGACCTGCAGTAAACTGAGCCTCATTAATTAATTCTGCTGCACCTTTAGGAGTAATCCTATATGCATGTGCACCAGGGAAATACGGTTTAGATACTAATGCACCATAGCCTAAAAATGATGGCGTATTGAACTTACCGTAAGATGGTTTACCAAAACTTAATATGTCAAACATAGGTAGTTCTGGTATATCATTTACTATTACAGCATCGTGTTCAAATATTACTATTGGTTCACTTAAGTCAATACATTTTTGCCACAAGCTATGATGACTTAAAAATCCTGCAATACAGTTTTCTGGCCTACTATATTTTTCTATAAAACCAGATCTGTCATAATTTAAATTATCAAGTTCTTGATTTACATTACAGTTCTGTGGAGAATATGCTGGATGCTTTTCTATCTTATGACCAAATACCAAACCACTTTGTATACACCTATCAGCAACTTGTACTGATCTTTCATTTTCCATTATTGTTATTACATACATCTTCATAATGTTGTGGTTGACCTCAATCCTTGTACTCTTGTATAAAAGTTACGTGTTACTCCAAGCGACTCAATAAGTTGATAACACATCAGTGCATCATTAGGCCACATGCCGTGTTCTTGTGATAACTCTATCATCTTAATTGCGCCGGCTGGTTTTATGACATAAGCAGAATTACCTGCTAATCCTTGTGGTACATTGAACTCATCAATACGAGGAACTGGTTGAAAGAACTCAGTATATTGCTGACTTTGTAATTCTGATTGTGCTCTTTTAAGTATAATATCGTGATATAATTTAGATTTTCTTGTTGCCATTGATGGATCATTTATACCTACAATATCAAACTGAGATTTTTGGAATGTACTATCTGCAGGTAGTTTACGTATGATTCGAGAGTCATGTTCAAACACCATTATCATTTCATCTAAGTTCTTACACTTATGCCACAGATACCAATGACTTAAAAAACATGATATTCTTTTGTTTTTATCTTGAGTCGGATATGCAGATTTTATAAGACCAGTTTTCAAATCAGTTTCAGTACCTTCCCAAGGATAGTTCCAATACAAACCATTGCCACCGCAATAACCTTCAGCTTTTTCTGGTGGTATTGCTGGTTGAATTTGTAATTCATCTTGATAACCATACTTATCGTAACTCTCTTTGAGTTCTCGATAACCTGATTCAGATGTTTTATTGCCTTCAACAACTATGGCAAAAGACTTCATTATTTACCTCTTTGTAGTACTTATCAACACCGTAATGTCTCATTGTTTTATGATCACTAATACTATCTATTATAATATTAAACCGTGGCTTTTTCCATACATCTATCATAACATGATTAAGTTTCTTTTTATCATTTACATCACACCTTGACCAGTGTATTCTTTCTTCATCTAAGTAAGAAATGTTTTTAGGATCTGTATGTACAAATCTGTCAATACAATATATTTGAGATCTGGTAAAGTATCTTTGCCAAACCTGTAGGCTTGGTTCTATACCAACTTGCAATATCATGAGTGGTTCAAATCTACGATGAAAGAATTCTTTTTCATAATATAAGTGGTACTTTAGTCTTTTAGATTTATATCTTTCAAATAATATATTAAGCATCACTATCATGAGGTTTGTAAGCAGCTATGATTTTTTTATCAACTAATTCTTTCCAGTTAAGTATCTTTTCTCTCTTAGGTCCTTGAGGAGTTATCTTAGTTCTTACATGAATAAAGCCTGCTCTTTCAGGATTAGGTAAAAAAGAACACTGACACCATTTACGATCTAAATACGGTTCTTTAAATTTCATACCTGACCTCATTGCCAAGACATGCATAATACCTTCATCTTCATAGTTATAAGGTTTATTAAAATTTTGCATCCAACCTTCATTGCCACCGAGCTGTTTACGTAGTGTTTGTCTTGTATGTCTATCCATCTTATAGATAGCACCACCCCAATATGGCGTATCCATACTACCTAACATAGGGTACCATTGCGTTAATCTCTTGTGTAAGTTTTGCTGAACGTCGGCATATCGACCTATACCGGGTTGATCAAATATATTTAACCTCATAGCTTCAGGTCTAAACATATCAATATCTAACATTAATACGTTATCCCAATCATCAAAATCTTCATGCAACATATGAACCTTTTGGCAGGCATTTGTCAAATTTTCTCTAAATGGTTTACCTAGCACTAATTTATAATCAGCATCAATCATATCGGCGTAATCCATAATATTCCACTGTGATTCATAATCAAGTGGTCTCATCTCGCCATCAAAGTGTTGTAGTATTATATTACGCATTTTTCTTTAACACCGTATAACCAACGTTAACCATTCCTCTTTCGTGTACTTTCCAAGCACGGTTATCATTACACCAATTTTCTAAGCATGCGTGGAGAGATTGATTGACATATGTATCGTGTGCTATAATGTATTTGTTAACTGATACACCATGTAGTTCTAATTCTTTTTTCATATGATCAGGTTTGTGTAGTGAATCTATCAACATCATGTCTACAGGTGCACCAAGTGAAGCCAATGAACTGGAATCAGCATCTTTTACTACTAACTCAATGTTATGTTCTTCACAATACGCTTCAGCTAATGGCTGTAGTCTCCATCTATATTTGTAATGATTAATATCAATTAATTCAACATACTTTGGATTAGTTAACATAGCACATGCAGCGGTGCCGCCTTGGTGTGTGCCTAACTCTTTATACGAGTTACATTCTTCCATGTACTTAGTAATAGCATCATGCTGATCGCAATATGCTTTACCATGTGCAACTTCTTGTTGAGTTCTTATTGATTTGTAAAATTCGTGTATGGTTTTTACATGACCTAAATCAGCTGTAAGCATGCTATCGTCCTTGTATTTTATTTATTTGACCAATTAAACTATTAGATGCAACTGCATCATTTGGCCATTCTTTATGAACTGGAAGTTTCCATTCATTTACAGGTTTATTTACCACATCATTAAGAGCTGCTTCTGGCCAGTCGTCTGCAGTTCTAAACATTACGTGCACAAGTTTAGGATCAGCACCACGATTATCACCTATAGTTGCATTAGGATGTGATCCTACTTTATGCATATAGCAGTTCCAACTATTTGGCATGCGTGCAAATACAAAATCACTGTAATGAATCATTGCAGAGAAATAGTCTTGAAAGAGTTTATAGAATCTAGGAAATGCATTCATTTGATTGACATACTGTTGAAATGTTGGCCATTCTTTTTTAATCTTTTTTAAACCGTTCTTTGATATAACTACAACACCAGTGTTGTACACCATTGGTCTATTTTCTCTATCATACGAATATTCAATATTCCATACATTCTTCAAGTGTCGAGTCCAGTTCATATCATTTGCATTTGTAATGCCTGCAACATTATAGATCTGTCTAAAATGTGGTTGTTTAGGTTCTGTACAAATACATGCATCTTCGCCATCTAACATAAACATATCGTCAGTTAATCCTTCGGTTGGATACACGTCAATATCAACTAATGCAACATTATCATATACATCAAATGATGGATCTACTAAAGGATTTGCAGGTTCATAATAAATTGGCACGTTCACAGTCTTAGATGCTATTTGAATGTTATGATCAAATCTATATTCTGCACCAATCCTATCTGCATATTCTTTCATAAGTTTAGTGCTGTAAATGACACCAGGTTTTAAGTCACCTTGCCAATATTGATATATTATATTTTTCACTTTATTTTCTCCAAAAATTTATCTGCTGTTTGTAATGATGAGTTTATTGCTTGATGCATGTCAATGTATACATACATTCCGCATCTTCCTATAAATGTCATGTTGTCTTCAACCATAGCTTTATATTGCTCATATATTTTTCTATTTACACCGTCGATATCTTTAACCGGATAATATCTTTCAAGATTATTTTCTGTATAATCACACGGCTCTTCATATGTAATAGTTGTCCATTCATTACCTTCACCATGACACGGCATATGTTTCCATTCTGTCATTCTTGTGTAAGGACCATGATTCGTAAAGTTTACAGTTGTAGTTGGTAATAATTTCGGTGCTGGTATATTTACATGATGAAACTTTATTGATCTATACGGCAATGGACCACGTTGTAACTTAAAGTAAGTATCAATTGGCATTGAATTAAAAATATGATCATAGTGTGATTCCATATCGTGTTTAAATGGTGAATTTAAGAAAACATTTATACCTTTTAATATTTCTTTAAAGACTTCTGTATATCCTTTATTCGGCAATACTTGATACTTATCATTCGGAAAATAGTATTCATTGTCATCATCACGTATTGGTACTCTTTTAATAATTGACGGATCAAGTTCTTCTAATTCTTTACCCCACATTTTACGTGTGTATGGTCTAAAGAATACATCTAATATATTTTCTTCACCTACCACAAATTTTGTTTCTTTATTAACAGGTAGTGTTACATATTTACAGTTTTCAAGTAAAGCTTTAACTTTATGTTTATATGGAGTCCAATCACCAAATTGTGTAATCCAATTATACACTCTTTCATTGTTTGTGTGAAATAAGTGTGGACCATACTTATGAACTCTGACACCTACGTTATTACAATAATCATATGCGTTACCGCCGATATGATCTCTTTCATCAATGACCGTTATATCATGACCCGCTTTATGTAATTGATGTGCAATTACTGCACCGCTGAATCCAGCTCCTACTACTAAAATTTTCATAATGGTACCTCATAAAAAACTTGGTGATTAAAATCAATCATAGTTCTGTAAGTAGGAACACGATCTATATTACAATGCATTACTGGTTTCTTCAATTTATCTTTGTCAACTTCTTTAGTAACATTAAGATTAGATACATCACTTGGATATATCATTTTTCCAGTATTGTCTTCTACAATAAATGTACATTCTTGGTGTTTATATATGAGAGGCAACCAATAGTGATGAAACAATTGTTGACGGCCATCGTATTTAATTACAATTACCAAGGTTTACTTGCCTCAATAACGGCAGAATGCAATGCACGTATTTTTCCGGGTGTGTCTATATTTTTAAAATCAAGTAAGCTGCTGTCTTGATAATTCATAAGCTTTACGTTAGTATAACCAATTTCATTTAACATATTCATCATTTCAACTTTTGACCAGAGATATAAATGTTGTCCTTTTTGATATAGTAAACCTAATGCACATTGCTCACGTTTAGACCTGTGCGTATTTCCGGGTGGTGAAAACTTTTCTCTTACGATGTAGAAATTGTAATAGTGCTCTACAAATTCATTTTGATCGGGTGTAAGATCTTCTTTACTTACTAACAAATCTATAAATTCATATGGAGGCCATACTGTTCTTACTATACCGCCGGGTTTTAATATTCGCAATACATCTTTAAAATAATTTATGCCTTGATATTTGTATAAGTGCTCTATAAAATGTTCAGAATATACACCGTAAAATTCATTATCGCTATATGGTAATGGCATATTTGTTGCGTCACCTTTGACTACACCTGCATGAGTTGCTAAGTTCATAACATCCCAAGTTAAACCTCTCGGTTTTTCTGCTGCTATTTCTAAGAATTTTGCCATATACTTAACTCCGTATGTTCTAGTCTCGGCATATCAAATTTAGTTCTTGCCAAGAAATGATTAATCTTTCCGTCAGGTTTTCCACCGTGCCATTGATACGGCATTCTGTTCCATTGAGTATCAAGCTCAATGACATTGAATATTGGTTGTGATAATTGTAGATTGATATACATTTGTTCAGTATATCTCGTGTGAAGTACGTAATGGTCAACTGACGTAAAATGTTTACGTGCTTTAAGCCTACCTTGTTTTGACCAAAGTTGTAGACCTCCATTTAAATATCTAAATTTTTCGTCTGGATAAATCGCACTCTTTGGAAACATCCAGTCATCACCCCATAGGTGTTTACCATAAGCTACTATGCCTCTTTGCCACAGAGGTTTATACATTACGTTTGAAAGCCAACGTGCTGGTCCACCCGTATGTACGTGTCTTTCATGCACCATTGCAACATCATCAATCCTGTCTTCAAATATATTTTCATCTACATCTGCATGTATCAACATGTCAAGATCTATCGAAAGTATATTATCATACTCATCATATTTCTCATCGAATATTATTTTTATTGAATCGAGTCTTGGATCAAGCTCTTGAAAGAATCTTTCATGTGATAGTTCGTACTCAGCACTGCAAAAATCAGCATAAGCTTTTGCCGAACGTGAACCTGCATTTGCCCATTCAGGCATTCTAACACCACCCATATCAGCGTCAAAAGATTCATAAGGTATATAATATTGGAATACTAAATTTTTCATAACAAAACTTTTTTATTTATTTTTTTGGTGGTGCCTTATTAGCTAAAGCTTCTTTACCATAGAATGCTGCAACAATTGCTGCAACTGATACAAAGTAAACAGCCGCCATATCACCTAAGATCTTAGCAGCTTTATCTAAACCAAATAATGTAGCAACAATAACAAATGCTGGATATAGTAACATTCCACCTAAAGCAAACCATGCCATGTTTCTTTGCGCATCTTGCTTTTTATCTTCATTTTCTAACATAACTAATTTCTGTTCCATTTCAAATTCTTCGTCTGTTACTATTCCATCGCCATCTTTATCAAAAGCTGCGTATTTGCTCCCCGGCTCCAATTGTTTTTGTGCATTCATTTGAAAACTCCTTTATTTCCTTCGCTATTTCAAGTGCATCACCAAAACCATTACGAAGAGAATTTGATCTATGACCATTTTCAATAAACCACTCTATACTATCTATATCAGATCCTGGCTCACAATTATAACCTTTAGTTATCTCTTCAAAATTAAATCTCTTATTAAGTAATTCCATTACAGTATTCAATGTCCAAACATCCTTCTTGTTCTATATTCTTTTATAGTGTTATGTAATAAATCAGTCCAGTTGTCACGATGTTCAACAAAAACTAACGGCTTTTCATGGTCTACGTCCATGACGATCACAATGTTAGGTGCTACCATACCTGTGCGTTCTTCCCACATGATAGAGTACGCTGCACCTTGTGCAAAGTAATTAGTTATTTTTTCTTTTTTCTTAATGTAACGAGATGTTTTGAAATCTATAATAGATGGTACACCATTATATTCTGCGATGCAATCACATCTACCAGCAACACCTAAGTGATGACTAAATAGAGGAACCTCGAGGCCGAATATTTTTCCAATATTAGGATCAAGGACAGATTTGAGATTTTCAAGGCTTTGTCTGATATTTGGTAAGAAGTCTGTAGTGTCTTCATTGTTTAAATACTTTTCAACTATACTGTGTACGCGTGTACCACGATTAGAAGCTACACCACTTACTCGGTTTGCTTCTTCTTCACCTACACGTTCACGCCATGCTTTAATAATATGTTCGTTTAATATGCTTAGAACTGTTGTAACACTAGGATAAGACTTGCCATCAGGAGTACTATAAGTTCTCCCTTTTGTGGTAGTCTCTGCATCCAAGTCGTTATATCCGATATCAATCTTTTCATGCTTAAATATTTTTCTTTTCCTTTTGATCGTAACTGTATTTAAATATATCTTTTACCTCATCAGTAGTTATACAATATATTGATTCAGGTTTGTGTTTGTGGTTATATGATGCGCTTGCCGCAGAATATATTCTTTGATGCATAACAGCTACATAATCTCTACACTCTGTTACTGTTTCAAAATTTGGTTTTGCAAATACGTAAAGTGGTCTATCTAGTGCTGCAGTGTTTGCCATTATAAATGATACTATTATAAAAAACTTCATTTTATACCTAACATTTCTTTAGTCATAATGTAATCTCTGAGAAAGTCAGATCTTACTATATCGTCCCAACCGAAAGTTATAACACTGAAGTTTTTTAGCCGTTCGACTATTCTTAGGAACCTTTGAATACCATCGCGTTCATGATCAGTTTTGAAATCAGATTGATAGTAATCACCTGAAAAAATGACTCTACAATCTTGGCCGATACGTGTAATTACAGAGTCAAGTTCGTGGAAATTAAGATTTTGCATTTCATCAATGATAACTATAGCATTATTAATTTGAGTACCACGAATAAATGATGTAGTTAAAAACTCCATCTGATGATTATTTATAAGTTTTTTATATATCGAATTATCAAAATTAAATAATTCTAAACATATTTGTTTATATGGTTCTTCAAAAGGTTCAGATTTTTCTTGTAAACTCCCAGGCAAATAACCTACATCGCGTGTAGGTACAATAGATCTTATGACTACTGTTTTATGATATGGAGTAGCTGGTTCTAGTGATGACTGTAAAGCTAAATACATAGACAAAAAAGTTTTACCTGTTCCTGCAGAACCTGCAAGTACAAGGTTTTCATTGTGTTGCCACGATTCAAATGCTATTTCTTGATTTTTAGTTATAGGCTCAATTTCAATTAAGTCTTCAAACTTAACAATGTTTTTACTCATACCTTAATAGTGTTACCTCTACCTGATTTATCTTTCATTCTTTTTAAATTATCTTTCCAACCGCCGTCAGTTTTCGAAAGTAAACTTCCTTGTTGTGTTACAATTCCTGGAAACTTAAGAACTCTTTCAGCATTGTATTCTTTACATATCGATTCAATCTCATCTGATGGACATTCTACATCCCATTCAACATAATTTCTTTTAGCATCAACCCATTTCTTTAATGTATATTTAGGCACCTTGGTATCCTTTCCACCAATGTGGAGCAGGCCTTTTCCAATCCCATTTGGCAAATGACTTAGCCATATGATAATAGTTACGATATGCTTTTACAGCATCACCTTCAACTATACAATCAGGATAATGAGACATAGCTTGAGCAAACTCCGTTAATCCAACATCTGGTATATTTATCGGTGTTTTTTTAAGTGCTTTTCCTAGAACTTCAAATGTCTTATGTACTTTACCACGCCTGTATTGAAATTCATCACACATTGCAATAAAGTGTTCATAGTGCCATTCATAGTTTTGTTTAGATGCTAATGTCCATGTAGTACATGGATGATACTTATGCACTGCTGCATAAAAGACATCATCACGTTTATCGCCAAACGAGAAGTATGTTTGTATAGTTTTGCCAGATTTAGACCTACGCTTTTCTGGTATGCCATCGAGCAATCTGTGTGCAGTACTAAGCATTTGACCAGATTCCACAATCATTTTTGGAACATGTCGGTCACACAGCATTTCAGCAGCCGTAACTGGGTTTTTGTCTAGTATAAAAATATTCATATTGTCACCTTCAAATAATATAGATTATATCATAAAATTCACTGTTTGTAAAGGAAAAAGTTTTGCTTTAAGTGGAAAGTCTTACCTCCGGTTTTATCAACTTGATTTGATCTTCTAAGAAATTTCGTTTTTCTATTATTTTATTCATCTTTTGTAACTTACCTCGCTTTTTAAGTTTTAATGCATAAATTTCTAATTCACTAGAGTCTTTTTGTAAACGTTCAAGTTGTTGTAACATTTGCTACCTTTCATTGGTATTATAGTAAATTCGGAAACGCCTCCTCTACTACAGGTTTTGATAGACCTTTAAGTTTCTCTTTGTTAATCATTGACAAAACAACTTTAGCATCTTCAGGATGTACACCTTCTAGTATACCTAGAAAAATTTGCTCTCTTTTGTATTTTGGCATTTTATCGCCTTGGCCACCTTTAACAAAATACTTAAACTTTGTATTTTCTCTTAGCAAATTTGCAGGGTGGTGATGAGCTGGTGCAGGTGTGTATGGTGGTAGACCTTCCGGTAAATTCCATATAATCTTTTCATCCATAGATCCTTTAATAATATCTTTTAAAGCCCAGCTTTCATTTGATTTTAAAATCTTAACTTTATCGATACGATTTCGTTGTTTGCTTACTTCTTCTAATATTTCAAAAACATATTTAACCATTAAATAAACTCCTGTACACTTTCAATCAATTGGTTGCACCTTTTAGTAACAAGATAGTGATACACCTTATTCTTATTTTCAAAAGGATTTTGTTCTTCATAGTTATTTATAATTTCTGTTTTAAGATTAGAGGGAGTTTCGCTAAGAGCAATTAATTTTTCATTCCTGCAATAGTTACGATACCATGAAGCTGCATATAGTAATTCACCTTGTTCAAGGTCTTCCATAATATCTTCTACTTTCTTTTGAGACATAGGTGTTTGTCTGAATCCTTCAACAAATACATCATCATTAGATAATATGTTTGGTACACCATCGCCTTTATCACCACGTATAATATGATTAAGTAAGAAGTACCTAGCATTCTTTTCTACAATTTCTTTCTTAAGGATTGGCGAGAACTGCCTGACATTTTTAAACCTTTGTAGTTGTACGAAGTCTCTATCAGAAGATACAATCATGATTTTTTCTGGATTGAAATCAACTCTTGATTTCTTAATGACTAACGTACCAATAACATCATCGGCTTCACAACCATCAATCTTAATAACTTTATATGGAAAGTTTTCTCCGATTTCTTCTCGTATAAGATTGAGAATACGAAATGCTTCATTCCAATCAAAGGATGAAGTACCTCTATCTTTTTTACGATTAGCCTTGTATTGTGGAAATGCTTTCCTACGCCAGTTGTTTGCAGCATCTACTGCAAGAACCATTTCGCCGAACTCATCTTTGTATCTTTTATGATACATTCTTAGAGAATTCAATATCATATGACGAATCATTTGTTCATCAAATGTTTTATTAATTATGATACTTGCAAGTGCAATACCACTGTAGTCAACTATAATCATTAACCAATCCTTTTGTTATTATAATAATCATATGTTCTTTTATAAACATATACATCCCATAGTGTAGCATTTTTAATGCCACCTACGCAATCACCAAAGTAAGTAAAACCATTAGTTGGTTTTCTACCTTTCTTTTCAACTCTGAATTTAGTTTTATTTGAATTGCATGCTTTTACAATAGACTTAACCATCTGAAATTCAGCCATGTCTTTAGGATCTTTAGGATCGAATCTTCCAATCCATGATGTTGATCTTTTGTGTTTACCAATGTGTATTCCCATTATAAAATCTCCGTAGCTAATTTTTGAACCATTGTGTACTTATTAGCAAGATCCTTTATAATCTTCATATTATAATCTTCTCTTACAGTTTCTCTCCTAATAGTTTCAGGAAGAGTTCTTAATAAGAGTTTAATTTTAATTGAAGGTTTATTAGATTTAAGGATTAAAGCCTTAAGTGATGAAGTTGAAATTGGTTTAGACATATAAAGTTTCTCCGCTTTGTTTATTTTATAGTACTATTATACTATAGTTTTCCGCAAATGTAAAGGAAAAAATGCATTTAATTTAAAAAAAGTGATTAATATGTTAACTATATCTTTCTTGCCAAATTTTTTCAAATGGTTCATCAGTATATTCAAGTCTTTCGTTATTGCCCCATAATCTTTTAGTATATTTGTAGGCCATTTTATTTATGTCTTTTTGACTCCAGCTTTCAGGTATCAATTGGCCTTTTACTGCATAGTACAATCTATTGTTTTCTTTATGGGTTTCTTCTTTTTTTATTTTCCATAACATCCAATCATAGTACCTTTCAGGCTCATCATTCATTTCAATATGATCACCAGTTCCGGTCATGTCTTGTGTGTACTTATTCATTTAATACTACCTATCATTACTAGTATACAAATATAGAAGAATGCAAATATAAAAACTGGTGTTGCATTTGAAATCTTTTTTGTAGTTTCTGGTTCTTCTCTTAAGTAATAATAACCCATATAGTCTCTATCCCAAGCATCTCTTCTTGTATCTTGTTTAGTTTGATCAACCTTAATAGATAATGGATCTACCTTATAATCTTCTTTCATTTGTGAACCCTTTAATCATTGGAAATATTTTTGATATTGCTTGTGCACACGCTAAAGCTACCTCAGTGCATTCTTTCTGAGTACCATTCGCAGATCTTAATTCTATAAAATGAATCCAACTTCTTATGGTACCGTTCACATAGAGTCTTGATGAAGTCAATCCTTCAGGTAAAACTTTACGTGCTACTTCTTTAGCAATACCTCTATCAATAGCAAACTCATAAGCTCGTTTTGCTGCAAGTATCACTTCACTTTGTGCTTTAATCCATTCGTGAGTTAATGTTGCTCTTTCATCACTGTCATCTATTTCTATACTATTTTGTCTATTTTTACTGTCTTGCAATCTACACTCAGTAGTAACAGCCATATTTAACTCTTTAACTGGATCAGCATATCTTTGACTAAATTCTTGGAAACTAAAACTTCTATGTCTCAATATTTGTCTAGCGATATCTCGAGTAGTATCAATCTCAATACAAGCACTTACCATTTCAAAAGGTGACCAATGTTTATGTTTCATAAGATAATTTAATAATTTATCATTAGTTGCTTTATTCATTTGATTAGATGGATTACTAACTCTTGCAGAAAATGCAATAAGATCTTGTATATCATCTACTCCAATTATATCAGTAGGTTGAGAATAGCTTATAAGTCTTGCTTTCATCATAACTTAAAATCCTTAAATCTTTGACCGGTTGTAGTGTTATCAAATACTGGTGTATCATCGGTTAATGTTTGTTCGTTTTCTTCTACATCAAATAATCTCATCTTTGATCTATCAACGCCGACTACAAATCTTTTATGTAATGTAGGATCATTGTATCTATTCTTTAATTGTTTTACCATAAACTGACCTTGTTGTTCAAGTTCTTCGGTAGATATTAGTGCAAACATTAAGTCCGCTGTTGCGGGTAATCCAAAAGACTCACTGGTATCTTCAAGGCCAACATCCGAGTTAGAATAACCACTACGAGTCGTTTGCGTTGCAGAGAAGATCGGTACGTCAAACTCGACCGCAAGGCCACGTAATTCTTCAGCAATTGCTTTAATGTAAGAGTATGAATTAATTGCACCACCCATTCCTTTCATTCTAGAACTTGCACATATATTTAAGTAATCAATAAAGATTAAGTCTGGTTCAAATTGTCTTTTCAATTTCAGTTCATTAAGTAATGCTCTAAAATGACCGGAATGTGCAGAGCCAGTCGGATATTCTTTTATTATAAGTTTACCAGTAGTTTTCTTTGCAATGTTATTCACCATTAAAGAAAACCTGTCTTTTGATATTTTATCGAGTTGATCAATAGGTACATCAAGTAAGTTTGCATCTATTCTTTCTGCTATTCTTTCTTCAGCCATTTCCATAGTAATGTATAATACATTTTGACCTTGTACTAAAGATGATGCAGCTACATGACACATAAACAAAGACTTACCGACACCAGTGCCGGCCAGCGCAATATTTAATGTTTTACGTGGTACACCACCTTTTGTAATAGTATTAAAGTATTCTAAATCAAATGGCAACCTATCTTCTTCTGTATGATAAAATTTAAATCTATCTTCAGCATTTTCTACATAGTCGTGACCGACTTGCAAATCAAATCCAACACCTAAAGCTTTAGTCAATAAATCCGGTAAAGCACCTTTAGTTAGTTGTTCATGCTTTCCATCAATGATTGATATTGATTCCATGATTGCAAGATATATTGCACGGTCTTGACACCATTTTTCTGTAGTGTCTAACAACCACTTATCATCTACCTTTTCAGTAGAATACAATTGCGGTACAATGTCCATAGCCAAATTATATTGTTCATCATTTAATTTATCGGCACCATCTAGTTCAATCTTAAACGCTTCAGCATTTGGTAGCTTATTGTATTTAGCAACAAACTTGCCTGCTTCACGAAACAGTACTCGATATATACCTTCAAAGTAATCCGGCTTGATGAATGGTAATACTTTACGCATGTAATCTTCATCAGTTAATAGATTACGTAATATAGTTTGTTCTAAATTAGTAGGCATAGGCGACTTTTCTTAATCCTTCATCAACTTCTTTTTGTACTTCTTCAACTCTACTTTCTAAATAGCTTATTGAAGTATGAATATGACCAGTATCATGTGGTTCTAATTTGCTTTTAGCGATGGATATTTCATCCATCAATAATATGAGTCTTTGACTAGCTGTTATCTGCATCCTTAACCTCTCTTGTTATTACGTTACCTTCTTCAATACCTCTTGCCATCACTTGTTCTAATAAGTTTCCAGCAAACTCTTGAAGTTCAATATTTTCTTTTTTAAGTTCTGTGTCTGGTGAGTAAACAATGTCGAAGTTGAAAGACATATATTTTTCTTTTCCTTTTCCATTAAATTTTACTACACCATATTTTAGCACCGTTTCAGTGTATGGACCTGATAATAATCTAACATTCCAAGCTTGATCATCACCTTTGTCTGGAATTATTTGATAGTGCTTATCTTCGACTAGCAGCATTAGTGCTGATCCATCTTTTCAAGATCTACCACATTGTTAAGTATCGAATACTTATTAGTGACAAATTGTTTGAAGTCAGTTTCTTCTATTATAGGTTTCCAAAACTCTTCGTTAAGAGTATCTTTTTCTCTAACTTTAGGATCAATTAATTCACCAGTAGATTTATCAACTCTACAGTACCAACCAGCTGAAGGCTTGGCTACGTAGTTACCTGTCATTGCTACATCAAGTAAACCTGACCAGTGTTGTACACCGCCATCCCAACTTACTGATATTGGTATTTTAGATTTTTCTTTTACAAACCTTGATTTTTCTACATTAATTACAAAGTGATAACCTTTGATTTCTGTACCAACTTTATCTTGTTGCCTGCCAAGAATCCAGATATTATCTGCACTGTAGTAAATACCAGTACCACCAGAAACTACAGCTTTTGGAAACAATCCAATTTCTTGGTAAGTATGATTAACAGCAAGTAGAGGTATGTCTTTCATATTCAAATATGGTGTTACCATTCTAAATAAACCTTTAAGTGCTTTTGCTCTTGACATATCAGCAACTGATTTTTCATTTATTGCATCGTCTAATTCTTTTTTAGAAGCAAGGTTACCGATTGAATCAATTACAATTACAACTTTATCTTTTCTATCTAAACCTTCAAGTTGTGCTATCATGTCAAATTTAAGTTCTTCAACATTTGTGATAGGAGTGTGTAAAACTCTTGTAGTATCGATGCCAAAGTTTTCGAAATATGATTGAGGTGAACCAAACTCTGAATCATAAAATAGTAATACAGAATCATCATATTGTTTTAAATAAGCACTTGCCATAATTAAAGCAAATGAAGTTTTAAAGTGTTTTGATGGACCAGCTAAAACTGTCAGGCCAGGCGATATGCCACCGTCCATTGAACCTGATAAAGCCACGTTGATCATAGGTACATCTGTTGGTACCATATCTTTATCATTAAAAAATTTAGAATCAGCAAGTATAGATGTGTAATCTACTTTACTGTTCTTCTTAAGTTTATCCATTATTGACATACATTTCTCCTACAAATAATATTATTATTATACCATAAATTCGTCTAATTGTAAAGGTTTATTTTCACTAATTATCGATTGATTTTTATTGTCTTGAATCATGAAATCCATATCCCATAATTGGTTATCTAATCTGCCATCACAAAACCTTAAAACATTCTCAGCCATGTCAGTTGCAGTTGTAACTGGCACATTTTGACAAATATGATTTAAATTTTTAAGTCCACCTTGTAACATAAAGTCATTAGGTAATCCCATTATGTTTAAACATTCTCTTATTGTGAGATGTCTATCAATATCAGGATGTGTTAGTTTAGTTGGTGCACTACCTACAAAAGCTCCAATATAATCTTTTGGTACGTACACACCTCTTCTCATGATGTTACCGCCACCGGTTAATTTATCATGCATAACCTTGCATCTTTGTGCTTGTTTTTCAAAACCATTAGATGACATCCAATGACTCACTTCGCTGTAAGGTACTTTCTTATCTTCAATGTAATGAAGAACATCATAACTCTTTTTGATTTTGTTTTGAAATTCATTATGAGTTATGCCACCTTCAAGTTCTTCAAGTACATATCTATAATAAGGATCATCAGACGGTGTTGCTTTGTTAGTAAGAACATTCATAGGATCATCAGAATTGTTTTGAGTTGATCTTATAGTATCTTCAATCTTAGTATGACTTCTCTTTACATAACTAAGTTGTGGTATTTTACTACCTTTCCAAAAGAAATAAAAAGATCTATCTCTTACTTGTCCGAGTCCATGAAGGAGAGACTTCGTTTTATATAATGAGAAAGTGTAACCATGCTGTTTTCCAATTTCCCTGAGACCTTCAACAACAGGCTCTCCCATCTTTGAAGCAAGTCTTGGTGCGTTTTCGCCCCAGAATACTTTAGGTTTGAGTGTACCCAAGACATAATTAGCAGAGGTAGACATCCAATCGTTAGCAGCAGCATCAGAAGATGCTGAAGTATTGAGACTAGACAAGCCAGCACAAGGACATACGGTATTAACAACATCGACAGAAGGCAAGTCGTATGACCTGTTATTTCCCAAAAGATAGTAGGGGACTTGTCCTTTATAATATTCAACCAAGTGTGTATCGTTTGCTTTAAAGTCTTCATAACTTAATATGTACTCCGGTTTCTTTTTAAAAACATTTTGCATAGCAATTGTTTCACCACCTATAAGTGGTACTATACTTGCATAATTCATTAGTGTGGCACCGTGTGTTTTACAACGTACTCATCTACTTTAACTTTTGGTTCCCAACCTAAAGCTTTCATTTCTGAAATATCTGCAGTATTATCTTGTGCCTCACAAGGATCACCATCTCTTATTTCGATACCTTCCCATCCTGCAAGTATTCCAAGATCCATAACTACATTTCCTACACCTGTACCAATATCATATGCTGGCTTAAGTGTTCTAATATCTTTACTCATTAATAATACTATTGCGTCTACTACATCACTGACGTGTACAAAGTCTCTTACGTGTCTTGTAAGATAAGCAATTGAACCATCAATAAGTTTACCAATAAGCATAGATTCTCTAGCACCATCGCCATATACGGTTGTGAATCTTAATCCAACCTGATGATCAAATGCGGTTGCTTCATTTACTTTTTTACTTATTCCATAAGGCGATAACCACCAGTTATGTATACAAGAAGAAGATGCATACAATAAAGGTATATTATTATAGTTACATACCTTTTGAATACGTTTAGTATTTTCTACATTATTATCCCAATATCTTTGAGGATCTTCCAAACTCGCTCTTACATCAGCATATGCAGCAAGATGAATTACATAACTTGCTTCATGTATTTGTCGTATATCAAAATCTTTTATAGATTTTTCCGGATCTAGTTTTAAATCCCATTCCACTATTTCATGTCCATCATTTTCAAGTCTTGTTTTTAAGTGGCTACCTATAAAGCCACGTGATCCAGTTAGTGCTATTTTCATACGAAAAATTCCTCCAGTGTTGTTTCATTAACGTTGTACTTTTCATTATAATTTAGTGTACTACTTATGATGTCATTATATACCGTTTCAGCATCACAGTGTTCTTTCCAAAACTCATACATCATGTTTCTCCATTCATCTCTCATTACTTTATCATTTGCAAGGACAATCATTTGCGAACAAACTGCTTGCGCACTTGATGCATCAACAGCTAATGTGCCTGTATCTTTACATTGACTTATAGGCTTACCTTGCTTTCTGTGTATTACATGATCACAGAAGTGTTTATGGAATAAAGGTATTACACCTGCTGCAAATGAATCAGTGTGGCAGTACTCTACGTTATCACCATATATGTCTTCTTTAAAATACATAAGGTCAGAACCAAATCCACCTAAACTCATTCTTTCCATCATTTCACTGTGTGTATATGCACCATACAAGTACGCACCTTGATTTGTTGTTTCAGCACCATAGACAGGATGTTTACCGGTATTATCAATACCTTTCTCAGGTCTAAAGTAATTCACCACTTGTCTTCGACCCGTCATTTCCTTTGGATTTTTATAAAGAACTGCAGGGTAATTTATCGAAGCTTCTAAACCTTCAAGTATTGTAATGAAATGATTTTTGCAAAGATGATCATTGTGGAAATCAATCATTACGTCTGGTCCTTTCCACATAGCGGTACGACCTACCCATCTTACATAATAAGGATTTTGTTGTTCAATAGGTTTCCAATAATCTTTATTAAAATTGAATCCTACACCCATATTTGTGATTGGTGTTTTAATCTTGTTCTTTTTAACCCATTTACCAAAAGGGTTATCTATATAATGACACATTAATACATCGACTTTAGAACATATTTCAGCTAAGCCGGCATTCCTATTTATAGAATGTATTTTATGGTCTACCTGAACTAAAGACTTACGTACTTTAATTTCATCCATCATCTTTATAAAGTTACTTATACAATCTTCTGGATGAGATTTAGATGGTACACTCCAAACAATGCACATGTCGAGTTGATTGATTCTTTCAACAACCTTTGAACATGTTAATAAATCTGGAAATTTCTTTGATGGTTTACTAACTTCATCCCAATCTGTACCTCTAAAGTAATTTACTTTAAAGTCCATAGAGTTCATTCTTTGCCATAATTTATCAATAGTAGCAAATACTTCTACACCAGGGAAAAGCTTTTGAAACTCAACTACATTCTTAGTCAAGCCTACGCCTTCAACACCTCTACCTAATAAGACTCCTACTTTCATTTTAAATACTCCTTCAATTGATTTATAACCATAGGTTCATACGATTTATTATTAAACTTTCTATTACGTGGCGAGGGGTGTGGAGCAGCAAAGTGTTTTATACCCCTTTTAGTGAAATATTGTGACACAAAACCGCCTAATGTTATAATTTTATTATAATTTTCGGCTATTTTAGAGACATATATTCCATCGATATCGGCTATTTTCAGAGATTCCTTGTGGTGTGCATAGATGTTACTGAAGCTGTATAGATCTACCTCACATGCATCGAGCCAAAGGTTTAGCCTATTAAGTGTTGGTGATCCATTCTTCATTTTATTTATGGGTGTTTTACCCGGACTATGTCCAACTACTAATACTTTATCCAGTCCCATACTACACCTGCCTCTTTAAACATTGATATTGAACTTGTTATTGAATCTTGCCAGTTTTCTGGTATCTCTTGTTCTGGCGTTACTACTCTACTTATGCCTGCTTGAATTAAACCTTTTGCACAATCATGGCATATTGGTAAACCTATTACATAGATTGTAGAACCTTTTAATGACACACCATTTTCTGCTGCATTATAAATTGCATTCATTTCTGCATGAACTATACGTTTATATTTTATTGCTTTATTTAAATAATATAATTCATGGTCATCCACACCTCTAGGAAAACCATTATAACCTTGAGCTATAACTGTTCTATTTCTTACAGCAACTGAACCAACTTGCGTTGATGGATCTTTTGACCATGAGGCCACAAGCTTTGCCATTTCTAGAAATCTTTTATCCCATTTATTTGACAAGATGAAAATGCCTTTCATAAACATGCAAGTTTTGTACTTGCCATATTACATCACCATACGTAATAGGCTCTATTGTCTCTTTCTTACATTGATTATAATCTTCGACTAATTCTTCTAAAATAGAAAGCTGCCAAGCATAGTCATTCTTATATCCGTACACGACATCGTTAGAGCGCATTTGAACAACACAGTGTAGTTTATCATCACGTATGTAATAGGTAACGGCATTAGTACATATGAAATCACTCTTACCATTTTCATTGTATTCCTCCCATATACTTGGACGATTGTATATCATTGAAGCTCTACGACCATCAGGGTTTTCTAGTAGTTCATCTAGCACTCTACCATACTGGTGATAGTATTTATCAGAGAATATTATCTGACCGTAGTTAGAATTAATTTCACCATAATCGTTTGCAGCGTATTGCCATGCTTCTGGAACTTTATCATCAATAGCATTTACATTAGTGATTTGACTCTTGTACCATCGTAATTCTTTTTCAATATATTTTTTATTAGGTGCACCAAAGATTGAAGGTTGATCAGCTAAGAAAGATGCACCGATATGTTCAATAGTTTTTTGGCCAGTTCTATCAATAGTAAACTTTTCATTAAGAAGTTTAGACTTAAATAAATTTCTTATATCATCTACGCTATTCATCATATTTTAGGACCTTTAGGCTTATTGAACATATCGTGCTTTGGATTCTGGCCATCCATTTTACCACGCATATATGATACTGCAAAGGATGCATAGTTAATCATATCTTTGTAAGTATCTTCGAGTGATTCGAAGTTTGGATTATTACCAGACTCAAGTAGTGATGTAGCACGCATAAGCTTACCGATGATGATGTCATGGATTGTATCCACACCTCTACGATAATGCATTGATTGTGTTACATTAGATGTATCGCTTTGATAATCTTTGGATTTTCTGAGTTGTAAGTCCATACATTCTTGTAGGACTGCAACGGATTCTTTTCTATCTATTATCGGCATAATTCTACCTCATCTCCATATACAAAATGTTTGTTATCTAGATCTATTATACAATAGTTTTTCATGTTTGTAAACATTTTTTCTACATTTATTCCACACTTAGAGTAATGTCTTGGTTCAGGCATTAACTCTATTTTAACAATCTTATTTAGACCGTGTTTAGTTTCAACGGTATCACCTACATAAAATATATTATCAAACTTAACCATATTATATCCCCTTTGTTTCAATTTTAAGTATTTCATTTAGATTTAAAGCTAGACACTTAAAAGTATCAAATGCGTTATCGACTGAGTTTTTTTCACTGAAGCCAAGTTCTACTACTGAAAGAGTAATTGATTTAGTAACACTATCTTGAGTGTATATTGATGTTTGATATTCGTGCATTATTGTACTCCCTGTTCTTTAGCTGCATTAATAATAATTGGTGTAAGTGTTTCTTCGACCATGTCTTCCCAGTTAGACCATGTGGTTGCCATGGCATGGTGAGTTTGTGACATAGTAGGTGCAAAACCATATACACTGTTGAAAAGACCTCTTCTATTACAAAGACCGTTATTGAAAAGATCATAAGCTGCATTTTGAGCTCTTCTAAACTTTTCAAGGTGTTTGTTTGAAGACATTGGCTTTTCACATCTACCTTCAAATGGTAATAACTCATTTAACTTATCAGCTAAATGTTTGAAACCTGAATTAACTCCCCAGTTATTAGTAAATAATTCTGATTGATAACCTTTATACATATTTTTAAACTCCGCTTTTTTCATTTTAATAGATATATTATACCATAGTTTTTATGGTTTGTAAAGGAAAAAATGCACTTAAATGAAAAAAAGTGATTAACATATTAATCATTTGGCACAATCCTTTCTTCAACTTCTTTAATGTGTTTACATTTTCTGAATGCAATACAGTCACAATCAAATCCACTATCACGCATAGTAACATTGTATGTATCACCTTTAGATCCAGTCACCGGCCATTTTATGCCGACGAATGGATGTTTGTAAGTATTTATGATTTCAGATTCATGAGCCATTATAATGTACCATATTTGTTGGCCATTAATTGATTCCAGTACCGAGCCTGAGAACCAAATCTTGATGATTTCTCACCGTAATCGCCAGGAAATTTACCATTTCGTGGCATGGCTTTAGGTTGTTTATTAGGTGAACGATTAGCGTTAGACCTTGATGGTGCGTTTTGAGTAGTGTTGAATTTAGTAGACATAATATAAAAACTCCCTTTTTAATTTTATAGTACTATTATACCACAGAAATTAGGGAATGTAAAGGAAAAAATGCACTTAAATGAAATAATTTTCTAAATTAACTACTTCTGAATATTTACCTTTTATTTTTTTACTTAAAATCTTATTTGCCTCTTCAAACCCAATAAACTTATGCTTAATAATATCACCTACTTTAAAAACATCTTTTGATTTATTATCAATAGAATAAAAAAGAAAATGTGTTATAAGTCCTTCGTCTACAGCATGCTTAACAGTACTTTTTATTTCAAACCATTTTGAGCTTATGCATTTATTATCAACTCTTAATTTTCCGATATTAAAATCTGGCCAGTATTTGTCTGTTGTATCTTTTTTATCAACAAAATTATTATATAGTAGCCACTGTTCTAGTAATTCAAAATCAAGACCTTTTCTGCCTAACTCATATCTAAAACCTGGTGTTCTAGATTTCTTATCTGCCCAATCTACAAAGCTTTGAGTAACTGTTATTTCTAGTCCGTTTATTACTTTAGATATTTTTGTAGACATATTCGAGTGCACGATCAGCTTCCTTATCCATTGGTCTTGACTTGTACCAATTACCAGTGTCAATGTCTATTTCACGACATAGTGTTGTGATTTCTTGAGCAGTAATTGGATATTTGTTTTTAATTGCATTACCAGCAGTAGCAACCATAATTTGGTACATTTTATGATACCAACCAGTATTATTAATTAACTTGTATTCGGTTACCATTTGCTTTGGTATAAATGGACAATTGGTATATGATGACCAATTGATATTAACATTATCAAGTTTTGATTTTCTATGTTGGATGATTTCTTTCTGCATATCTTCAGGTAATCTATCAAAGAAATTGCTGCTGTTACTTTTTTCTCTATATGGAACTTTAGTCATTACCACATCAGGATCGATAGCATCCCCATCATTACTAAAGATAAAATTAAAAGCATTATCATATTTTGCTGGAATATAATACATACGAGATAGATCCTTGGTTTGTTTATCTCCGACTTCGCCGAGTAGCGTTTGGAGAGCAAACCAAAAGTGTCGAATCTTTTCAGATTGAACCTTTTTTGTAAGTGGAAAGACAATACGAAACTTTGGTAGAGATTGTGTGCTGCTAGCAGTAGAATAGCAAACAAACTTATAGTTACCAAACTTAGTACGAAGTGCGTCATATAAATCTCCTTTAAATATAAAATCATCAACATCAACTGCACACCAGCCTGACCACATAGTTACATTAGCATTTGCACGTGTAGTGTCGGGCGTATAACAAGCTGGTGACATTAATGGAGCATCTTTTTTAGATTTAATTCTACGTTCAGATAAACCATACAACGCTTTCTCAAAAGAATCAAAATCTTTGAATGATAGTTTTTCTGTAGTTTTATTATCAAATATACTCTTAAAAAGAGTCAGAGATATTTCCATGATTATTCTCGTGTGATGGACCTTTCCAACCTTTAGGCTTTACTAAATCTGGTAATCCAAGTGGATTAGGCCTACCTTCTTTTATTCCAACTTCTTTATTCATATTGGCTTTATATACTTCATCCCATGCTTTATTAGCATCAACACCAAATACTTCGAGTGTACCGATGGCAAACACACATAGATCAATAATGCCATCAACTATTTCTTCAGGATCTTTATTGATAAATGCATTTCTTGTTTCATCAAGTTCTTCTTGCATCATGTTAATTCTAAAGTCCATGAATTGATTAAATCTTTTAATCTCTACATCACTTTGCTTTTCGGCTTGTACCCATTTGTTGACACCATATTTTATATGCATGTCCTGCATATCTTTAAACCAGTTTGTACTCATACGAAAAAATCCTCCAAGGTAGTTTGTTCTTCGGCAGACCAGCCGATAGAATGTAATATTAAATTAAGTGGTTCTATAAATGTTTTATTAAATTGCAAATCATAGTCTACATAGTTATGTAATTTTAATTCTTTAGGTAATGCATCTTGAAAAGCAATAACATTTTCTTTGATCGAATTAGGTAACTTAAGATAACAGAATTTTATTCTATTACCGTTAGTGATCAATTCATATTTATTTTGTAATTTATTAGACTTTAAATACTTATTGAAGAGTAGTGAACCACGAACATGTATAGGACAACTTTTCTTGTAAATAGTTTTGTGATCATACCAATCAGTAATGTTAGATACTCTTCTTGGAAAAGCAACCTGTTCAGGTGAAAGTGTTTTAAATTCATTACGAAAATCTTGAATAAATCTTTGTGTTTCAGCTTCAGTACCAGATATAATTAGGTTGAATGCTTTCTTAAATTTATCACGTACAACTTCAGGTGTTGATGACTTAATAGCTTCAATACCCATGATTTTAAGTTTAGGTTCTTTATATTGAATGCCTTCATTATTATGAACATTTAGAATGTATCTTTTCTTTGCAGTCCATATGCCACTATCAGATATACCTTCTCTAGCCATGACCATTCTATTCTTATGAGCATTCATATTTCGAAATAACTTTTCATATGCTTTTTGTAATACAGGTTCAAAGTGTTCATTACAAATTTTATCTAAGAAAGAAACTGGATTTGCTGGAGATAGTTCTTTAACTAATGGACCAAAGTTAACATATAAAGAATCCGTATCAATTGCTACAACATAATCTTTTTCAGTGTTAAGTAATTTATTCATTGCAGCATTCATTGCTTTTTCTGCCCATTGAATTGCAAGCTGACCGGATAAAGTTACACCTTCAGCAAGTCTAATATCAAAGTAATGAAAGTGTTTGTTGCCTAATGCACCATAAAGACTATTAAGTAGAATTTTTATAGCCAACTGTTTATTTTCAAGTGTAACTATTTCTTTATCGAGTTGTGTAGTGTAACCGTTTTGTATTTCTTTTTGAGAAGCAATTTGCATTTTCTTTACAGACACACGTTCATCATAATATTCTTCAATGATTTGTGGTAATACACCATCAATGTCTTTACGATAAGAAGAACCATTTGCTGCAACTGAATATTCACTATCAACGCTTTGACCGCTAAGATAATAACCAACATCATTCATATGAGTATTGTCGGTTAAAGTTTCTGGTGACATATTGTATTGCACAATTAAGTTTGGATATAATGAATTTAAATCAAAAGATACTATCCAATCGTGTCTACCAACTTGTGGTTCTTTAACATAACCGCCAGCAAAAGACCTATATGGTTTTTCATTGTTACTTAAAGGTACAACTACTTTACTTAAGTTTAATTTACGATATATGATTGATTCCCATATAGCAGTAACACCAAAAGTATCTTGGTAATTAACACCACCTTTGTAAGCTATGGTTAAGGCCAATGTAATAAGAGCCATCTTTTCTTCGAGCCTGTCAACTAATTGAACATCTTTCATGTTATAGTCAATGTACTTTTGGTGATCATCTTTATATAGATTTTTAAGTGAACCTGATTCTTCATAAGAAAGTTTCTTTTCACCAAGTACAACATAAGCAATATGATTTAATGCATATGATTCTTGTGGACCATATGTATAACCAAACTTTTGAAACAATTCCATGTAATCAAGAGTTTGTATGCCGGGTATTTCATATACATCATTTTCACTACCACGTTTTGTAATTCTTCTATGTTCGAGTTGCATATTCCATGGTGATAGCTTTTGAATTTCTTGTATGCCTAAAACTTTTGCCATACGATTTACGATGTAAGGTATATCAAAAAACCTTGTATTCCAACCAGTAATAACATCTGGAGTAATATCAGGATGTGACCAGAATTCTAAAAACTTACTGAGAAGTTCTTCTTCACTATTACATCTAATGTATTTGACATCAGTAATAAGAGCTTTAGTAGTATCAAATTCACCGTAACCCCATACATGGTACGTAGAGAACTTACTTGACTTATAGGTTATAGCAAGTATCTTTTGACTTGCCTCGTTAGGATGTGGAAAGCCAGTATCATAATCTGTTTCAATATCAATAGTACCTACATTAATAAACTCACGTTTAAATTCAATATCACGTGGATATTTTTCGGTAACGAATTGTTGTGTAAATTTTTTATTACCATATATGTTTCTACCAGATACATCAATGTTTTGCTTTAACCATTGATTAGCTTCAAACATACTTTCAAATTGTAATGGTGCAACATCCTGACCATCGAATCCAGTCCAGCCTTCTTTCTTCTTAGAAGAAACAAATAGTGTTGGCTGGAAATATTCTTTACGCATAAACCTTTCACCGTTGTTATGATAACCCCGGTGAAGTATATAGTTTTTATAGCGTAATACGTTAGTGTAAAATGACATTTAGTTGTGGTCCGGTTTAGGTTGATTCCATGGCCATTGATTTGTAGTCCAGGCCGTGATGAGATTAGGTACGTTTATGTTGAATTGTGATAATTCGTTTTGGTGTTTTTGTAAATATAAAACTTTATGTGGAATTGTTGGTTGTGATTGAAAATTAATATAGTGTTGTTGTAATTTAGACATAAGCTCTCCTTCGATTATAGATCTATTATACACCAGTTTTAAACAAATGTAAAGGAAAAAGTGTGATTTTATAAATAAAAATCACGGCCGTTTTCGAGTTTGTATAATGAGAGTTCGAAAGCGAGTTTTGTAGTTAATAGTGGAAGTGAATTCCATTGTGGTGATGATGTAGTTTTTGGATCCGAAAATAATAAATCTGCGAATTTGTTGATAATATGATTATTTTTTTGAATATATTTTTTGATGAATGGTGTTGGGTTGTTTAGATTATAATTTAGCATTTAGCTCTCCTTTAATTATAAGTACTATTATACCATAGTTTTTAGTAAATGTAAAGGAAAAAATGCATCTAAGTTAAAAAAATTATGTATACACCAAGAATTTGAAGCATAACGAACACGAATGCAAATAACATTATCTCCATTGTTTCGAAAAAATCTTTACGTTCTTTTCTATTCACACAGCAAAACTTTCACCGCAACCACATTGCGCAGTTGCATTTGGATTTATAACTTTAAGATAGGATCCACCGAACTCTTTTACATAATCAACTGTACAACCTATAACAAACATTTCGGCTGTTCGATCGAGCACTAGAATATTTTCAATAAGTGTACCTTTTTCTGAAGTATCAGTCATGTTCCATTCATACTGGAAACCTGAGCAACCACCACCATTAACTGCAAGATAAGCATACTTTTTATCATGTGCTTTTGTGGTAATGCTTAAATAATTTCTAGCGGATTCTGTTAACTGAACCATTTGGTTTTGCCAAGAAAGCTTCGAATGAGACTTCTGGATAATCTTTCTGTAAAGACAGAAACATTTTTAAATTTGACATTGCGTCATCAAAGAGTCTTATTCGTTTGTATATTTTTTGATCTAAATATTTTTTAAATATTACTTTTTTATTATCTGCGGCAGGACCTGAACCGAGGTTGCCTGCACGTTCAACATAGATTTTATCTATGTCAATACCTTGTTTTCTAAATGTATCAAGGAATGTTTTCTTATTATCAAAGTTTGGTCTTGCAGTTACAATAATAACTTTTGAACCTGCCTTAGTAGCATTTTTAAGTATTGCTCTTACTTTGTTAATCATTCTTGCAACTGGCGTTGAAGTTTTTTTGAAGACTTCTGCGTTTTTGAATTCTCCAAAATCATATTCTTCTCCATCTTTTTTCTTATAAGTATTAAATTCTTGGTTATCAAGTTTCTTAATAACTTTGCCATTTTTAACTACCTTTACTTTTGCTTTGGTTATAAACATAGTTTCATCTATATCAAAGATGGTTAATCCTTTACCTGCAGCTTCTTCTATATAATTTTTAAAATTCTTCATTGTAGTTATATTATACCATAGTTTTTAGTAAATGTAAAGGACTTTATGCGTTTTTATATATTTTTTGTATATGATCTTCAAACTGTTCTACTTTTTCTAATCTATTAGGCCAAAGAATGTATTCTTTTTCTGGATTCTTTTTAAGATTATTAAGCAAAGGAACTATAGCATTATACAATTTATCAAGTCTGTCTTGTGTAGTTGTTGCAAGTTTCTCTGCTTTATTAACTGTTGTTTGATTTTTCTTTACTACATCTAACTCATCTTCAGTTACTGCAGTAAAACCAAAATCAAAATCTAAATCATCCATTTGCAAGAGCTCTCATTCTTTTAACGAGTCTACCAGCTCTATTAGGAACCTGTTTATACCATGCAGAGTCTATCATTTCGTCTGCAGCCTTATGCCAATCTTTTGCATCAACTCCAGCTTTCATACCTTTAAACTTTGAAAGTCTTGGTCTTCCCATGTTAAACATCATGTTTGCGATAATCATTTGGCATTCTTCCGGCAAGACATTAAAGTCGTTGTACAATCGCTCGCAATCTGAGAGCACGATTTGTACGTCTTCGTCGAAAGCTGCGATAACTCTTTCTTCTGAGACAGCTGTTCCAATTTCTTGTCCATGCTCTGGATCTGAATCCCTAACCAAATGACCGATACCGAAAGTAGCGTAGCCGAGATGATCATTATATATTTCATATTTCACTCCTTCATCCAATTCAAGTTCTTTTCTTAAGTTTTCTATATTCATATTATATCTCCTATAAATTACTATTTATATAAAAAAAGGCGGGAAGAACCCGCCTAATCTTATTTTGACACGAAGTCATTTTCTTCTTCTGTATATGGCCACATATTAATAGCTCTTATGATATTCATCAATAGTCTTATCATTCATTTTCTGAAGAATTTGATTATATTCTTTTTGATTATGAAATCCAAGATGAATCAGATCCTGAGCAACCACTCGGTTAGCAGCCATCTGTCTATTGTATTGAAAATCGTGTAAAGTGCGTTTGCCCCAGGCTGCAACTGCGTCGCATACCCGGCATGTGGCTGTATTTACAGCCTGAGTTAAAGTTGTCATTTAATTTTCCTCGTTATTAATTAATTTTAATTTTACGAGGTCGCTTCTCTTCTGGTAGAACTACTTTGAGATTAACAGTAAGGATTCCATCCTGAATGTCAGCACCGTCTACTTCTGTATATTCAGACAGTCTAAATGATCTTTGAAACTTTCGAGCACTAATACCTTTATGGACATAGGCGTCTTGTTCTCTACGCTTTGGTCTATCACCTATAATAGTCATAACATGATCTTTTACTTCAATATCGATATGATCTTTCTTGAAACCGGCTACGGCCATTTCTATTTCATACGTCATACTATCGTGTTTAACTACATTATATGGTGGGTATGTATCTTTCGCATGAGAATGGATATTTTCCAACTGATCGAAAATGTGGTCGAAACCCAAGAAACTGTTTCGAGGGTATAAAAAGTTCTTAGTCATAATTGCCTCCTATTGACTAGCAAGGTTGAACGAGACCCGGTTATCGGCGCCTCTATAATATATATAATACTTTATTTTTAAATGTACATAGCCTGTACAAACTTTTTTTTTACTTTGAACCATTTCCTATGTTATACTTTGGACATAGGTTCCATTGGTCTTTATCTTTAAAAGATATTATTTTAATTTGTCTTAAAGGTGCTATTGGTTCTGGCTTATTAGTTTTATCAATTTGTAGTAAACCCCAATCACTCATAAGTGTTGCGATAGTATTTCTTCTGGCTACATCATTTTCTTCTAAGTTAGATTTCTTACCGTCGAGCAAAAAGAGCTCTTTAAAGTGCACGATAAAATACCTGCCTTGTTTGTGAAGTATATGACATGATTGATAGAGTTTATTGTCTTTACGAGATGCCACACCAATGCGTGTTAATGTCTCTCTTATCTTTAAAAAATCATCTGGTTCATTCAATGTAACTTCCAACATATTCGCTGGAGCCCATTCTACTATATTACTTTCTTCCACCGGTCATTACCTTATTTTTCAATTCATTAATCTGATCAGAATTTAGGAGAGTTAATACTTGGCGGGCTTTCTCATTACTATAGCCATAATATTTTTTTACTGCTTCCAAATCACTTACAGTTTCTGGCTTATGCCATTTAGAAAACCTTTTACGTTTTCTAACTATATTTATAAAAAAATCAAATTGTAAACGATTGTCGAGGTGGTGGTTGCGATTCATTTCATTTGCAGCAAGTACTGTATCAGGAAAGTATGATAATTGTCTATTGATCATATACGGAGCGTATCCTTTCTCCGTTATGTCATCAGTCATAATATCTTTCTTAGTATAGTTAATTGCATTTACGTATTCAAAAGGGTTCATAATGATTTATCTACTTTCCATTTTTACTTGCCTGATATATGGTATTTAATTCTTCAACTAAGGGCATTACATTTGCATCCCACCATGTTATAAATCCTTGATAGTTATTATCAAAGTAAGATTCTTTAACAAAGTTTTCAACTTCTCTACAGTTGAACGCCATCGATGGTTCTAATAAATTGTATGCTGACAACAACTCACACATTGCAAGTTGATTGACAAATTCATTTAACATTTGCATTTCATTCATTTTATAATTCTCACTATTTTTTGTGCTAGTTCTCTGAACCAGTACTCTACATTTCCTCTAGTAGTTTCTGCAGCAGTACCAATTCTTATGCCACTGGTTTCAACAAAGTTACGAGGATCATTTGGAACTCCATTTTTGTTTACTGTTATTCCATTTTCTTCAAGTAAGTCAGCAGCTTCTCTACCTGACCTTTTGCTATCACTTAAATCTAATAATATTATATGGCTGTCCGTGCCGTCAGTTAATACTTTCATACCGTATTGATTTAATTGCAATGCCATTGCTCGAGCATTTGAGATTACCTGTTCAGAATATTTTTTAAATTCATCGGTGTTTGCTTCTATAAAACATTGAGCTTTAGCTGCAATGATATTCATAAGTGGACCACCTTGTGTTCCAGGAAATATAGAACTATTTATTCTTTTCGTATAATCAGGATTATTCCACAAAATCATTCCACCTCTTGGACCTCGTAATGTTTTGTGAGTAGTGCTTGTTACAACATCAGCATAAGGTAAAGGATTTAGATATACACCACCTGCTACTAATCCACTATAGTGTGCCATATCTACTACTAGTACTGCACCTACACCGTCAGCAATATCTCTAAATGCTTTCCAATCTATTTGTCTTGGATAAGCACTTGCACCTGCAACAATTACTTTAGGTCTACTTATCTTGGCTAATCCTCTTATAACTTCATAATCTAAATAACCATGTTCGTCAACACCGTACGTAACACTGTTGTATACTTTTCCACTTAATGTCGGTGGAGCACCATGAGATAAATGACCACCACTTGCTAAGTCCATACCCATAATAACATCGCCGGGTTTCATAAATGCTTGGTACACCGCAGTATTTGCATTTACACCGGAATGAGGTTGTACATTAGCAAATTCGCAACCATATAATTGAGTTACTTGATTTATAGCTAAATCTTCTATCTCGTCCATATGTTCACAACCATTATAGTATCTTTTACCAGAATAACCTTCTGCATACTTATTAGTAAATACACTTCCACATAAATCCATTACAGCTTGACTTGCAAAGTTTTCACTGGCAATTAGTTCAATAGTAGTATCTTGTCTGTATATTTCTTTCTGTAATATATCATTTACGTCTTTGCAAATCATTTGCTAGCCTTTCTGCTAAAGCCATGCCCATAGTCCAACCTAGATGACCTGCACCTGTGTTAACCCATAGGCCTTTTACTTTACTTATTACTGGTAACATGTTAGGCGTCATTGGCCTTAAGCATGCCCATCTTTTATAATCATCTCTTTTAATAAACGTATTTTGTTCTACCCAGTCAGCTAAAGGTTTGATTCTATCTTTTCTTATACTATGATTCCAATCAGCAAGTTCAGCAGTACCTGCCACTCTGAAAACATTATTTGAAAATGGTGATGCAACTATTTTTCTATCATCATCGAGTACAGAGATTGTTGGACCTTCATACGCATTTTGATAAGTTATAGAATAACCTTTGATAGGATATACATTTATACTTGGAACTAAGTGTGGTGTATAAGCGCCAGCACAAACAATAACTTCATCAAAGTCTTTCTTAAGTTTTGTTAAACTAAAAGCCATATCTCTCGGATTTGACCAAAATACTTCATCTTCAGTTCGAACAATTTTATTAATACGAAAGCTGTAATCATACTTAGGATCTTGCATCATATAGCTAGATAAGTTTTGACAGAAACTATGTATGTCTCCTACTGAGTCACCTTTAGTTAAAGTAGCACCAACAACATCATTTGATTTAATATTATACTTTATTAAATTAGTTTTAGTTTTAACTCTACCCCATCCAGTATCTTTAAATCTTTCAAGAGTTCTTTGTGCTTTAACCCATGACTTTTGATTCTTATATATGTGTAATATACCACAGTCATTATGATGAAAGTCAATGCCGACTTCCTTCATCATTTTCTTCATAAGCTTTCTAGATCTTAAGCTATATTCTATTGTCTTACGAGTATTATAATCATATTTGTTAGTTATAGTTGCACCAATGAATCCAGCAATCCATCTTATCTTAGGCCATGACCAGACATCAGGTCGAAAAGCAAGAGGAGCATCTGGTTGCGTCAACCATTTAAAACCTTTAGCAATGTTACTATAAGTATTCCAAACTTCTGCGTTACAAACAGACAATTGACCGCCATTGGCATAACTACACTGTTCAGCTATACCATTAGGATCAAACAATCTTACTTTATATTTTTTGGCTAAGAAATATGCAGTAGTAATTCCGGCAACACCGCCACCTACTATTGCGATGCTCTTGTTGTTCCCCAATTTTCTACTCCACCTACGTAGTTATCATAATCAATCTCGGCTTCTATGTGTTCTTTAGTAAGCTCTGTTGTTGGAAGTTTATTTAAATGAATGTTATTCCAGTACAACTGTGGAACTGTTCTATGGCCTTTTTCTTTCATGAAATCTTTAGCAAATAGATCATAACTTATATTTATTTCTCTATACCTAAAGTCCCATTCGGCGAGTTTCTTCTTTAAAAGATGACAATAACCACAATTATCTTGTGTGTATAAGGTTAAATTAATTGAACTGTACATCAGACATTACCTCCGTTAAACATGCTACTACATTAAGTTCGTGATCAGCAACAAAAGCATTTTTATATTGATAATCACCTAAGATTAAAACCAACTGCGGGATAGATTGAGGAGCAACCTTTTCAGCCATCTTATCGTACATGGCTCTAAAAATTGCACTAGCATCTGTATCTATATTGTTGACCACCCAAGATCTCATCTTTTTGAAATCTTTATTTTTCAAATAAGAGAAAAGATCATCATAGTTTTTATCACTTACAATATTGATAATACCAGCATCTATGTTTCCATTTACAGAGTATCTTTGCAATTCATTAAGTACTCTACGCCAATCTGGTGCAAACTTCATAATCAAATCTGCCACAGCCATTTGTGTGTAGCTTATACCTTCACCTTCAAGAATTGATTGACATCTTTTCATGAAGTTAGAAGCTATTGGTGCAAGATCTTTTTTAGAAGTATTGAATTCATATACACCACATCTTGAATGTAATGGTTCAATAATTCTATTCTTGAAATTACAAGTAAGAATAAATCTACAATTATTAGAAAACTCTTCAATGAAACCACGAAGAGCTGGTTGAGTTGATTGGGGATTTAAATAATCTGCTTCATCAAGTATGACAACTTTAAAGTCGCTCGATAGAGATACCGAGGAAGCAAATTGTTTTATTTTAGTTCTGAGTGTATCAATGTTGCCTTCTTCAGAACCATTGATCAAAATGTAATCACAGTTAAGTTCATTACATAGTGCTCGAGCAACAGTAGTTTTACCTAAGCCGGCAGTACCGGTAAATAACATATTTGGTAGTTCACCACCATCAATTATTTTTTGAAAGGTTTCTTTTAGTTTAGTAGGTAGAACAGTATCGGCAATTTTTTGTGGCCTATACTTTTCAACCCATAGGTATTCATTAGACATTTACGCATTTCTCCATAACAAATAAAAATAAAATTCAATAAAGCGTAATTACTTTTTAGCATCAGGTTCTTTAGCTGGTGTTTCAGCTGGTGTTTCCATTGCTTTTTCTTGTTGAATAGTTTCACATAGTTGAACTATCTGAATGCATTGATCTCTCAATCCACCGATAGTAGATAACTCTTCTCCTTTAAAGCCACCTCTTTGTGTTACCGCATCGATAACAGCGATAGTACTTCTAGATGCTTTATTAGAAAGATCAAATAGTTGGTCGTTACTGCTTGTCATTATTAAACTCCGTAAGTTGACGATTTTTCAAGTGCAATCCAATACTTTACACTTAACTCTTTATGAGTGAATTGTGTTATTAATTTTGAGGAAATCTCAACATCATAATCACCAGGTAAAATTTTCAAGTTAGATATATCTATAATAAAATTAAAGACGGCATCTTCTTTAAACTCACCATCAATGTCAATTGAATATGCATTTGATGTTGCATTTTGATTTTCAACAATTGACAGACTTAACACACCGTTATTAGCTCTTATTAAGACTTCTTTATGGCCAAGAGTTGATGCAGCTTTCTTAAGTTTATTAAGAGTGTCATTATCTAATGTAAACTTTACATCAGGTTCTGGCATAGCAACATCTTTAGTCGGTGTTGTTAGTGTTTCTTCGGCAGAGTAAAAGTACTTTACACTTGATCTACCTGATTCATCTGAAATAATAACAAAGTCATTGTTAAATTCTAGGTTAGGGTTATTGACTAAACCAGTTACACCTATGAATTCGTTTAAATCATAAATGCCAAAGTCTTTGTCAAAGGTTTCTGGTATTTCAGCTTTAGCCACAACATTGCGAGCTTCGCTGATAGTTTTAATAGGACCTCCGCCTTTAATCAAAATGTTTTGATTGATTGACGAAAAGTTTCTAAGGATGTCCAAGGTGGAATCACTTAATTGCATAATATACTCCTTCTGATTATATAGTTAATTATACCACAGTTTTTACTAAATGTACACATTTAAATTTTCATTTTAGAGAAATTTCTTTCTTTTACAAATTCAATCTTGGAATCAAACTTTCCATCGAGTATATCTCCTTTATGTGATATAATAAATGTATTGGTATCTTCTCCAAGTGTGTTTAGTATTTTTAATAAATTTTCAACACCATCATGATCTAATGATGAGTCAAAGGTTTCATCTAATATTAACAAGTTAGTTGAAACCGAGTTTTTCATCTTTGCTATTTGACGCCATGTAAATAACAACGATAAATCAATTCTTTGTTTTTCACCTTCACTAAAAGATTCATATGTAAAATCATCTCTAAATCTTGATCTTATAGTTTCTTGAAAACTCTCATCTAAGTCAAAAGAAACAAAGAAATCTAGAACTTGCAAGTGTTGGTTAACAAGTTTATTAATTGCTGGTAAGTATTGCTTTATTATTTTAGTTTTAATTCCAGTGTCTCTAAGCATTTCTGCTATAACGCCGTTGTAATTAATTTGTTCAGTTACTTTAAGTTTCTCTTCTATCAAGTCTTCTTTGTCATTAGTAATATCTTCTAGTTCTTTTCTAGCAACATTTAAGTCTGTACTGACTTCTTCATTTAGGTATGATCTTAAATCGTTATTGCTTTGATTTAAAGATTGTATTTCTCTGTTATTAGAATTAATAGTACTAGTTTTTCCATTTACTATTGCAATAGTTTCTTGCAATTTTTGCATTTCTGCTTCAACTTCGATATAACTACTTTCAATTAATTTAAGAGTTGACTCGATCTGATAAGCTTGATTTTTAGTATCAAATACTAATTTATCTTTATTCTGGATAGGTTGTTCGCATGTAGGACACTCATCATTACTTTGCAAGAACAGACCTCGCTTTGCAACTGTTTTCAATTCTTGTTTTTGTTCAGCTCTATATGTTATAACATCATTCTTTTTATTCTGTAAAGATGTTAAGTCTATATCACCAAAGGCATCAAGCTCATTAGTTAACATGTTATTATTTTCTTGTAACTTTTGTATTTTTAAATCTGCGCTTTGAATTTGTTTTTCATATTTCTTTTTATTTTCTGTAGTCAATGCAGCAATGTCACGAATGTATTTAGAGTGTTGTTCTATTTTAGTTTTACACAACTCAATGTTATTAACTATAGTTGATGCTTTATCTTTTAAGGTGCTGTTTTTTTCTTTTAATATAACATTCATCTTAGAAAAAATATTAATGTCCAGAAGATCTTCAATAACATCTCTACGATGACCCGCATTAAGTTGCATAAAAGGTATGAAGGAGGAAGAACCTAACACAACAACTTGATGAAAACTTTTATGATTAAGCTTTAAGATGTTTTGTTCTAAGATCTTCTGGTATTCCATAGCGTGTGATGATTGGTTAATCATCTTATGGTCTTTCCATATTTCAAATATATTAGGTTTGATGCCTCTTATTAACTTGAAATTAGATCGGCCTATAGTAAACTCTACTTCAACTAATGCTTGTTTTTGATTAATTGAATTAACGAGCTGAGCTTTACTTATTCTTCTATGAGGCTTACCGAATAAACCAAAAGACAATGCATCTAACATTGTAGATTTACCAGCACCATTATGACCTACTACTAAAGTAGATTTAGTTCTTGTAAAGTCTACTTCTGTAAATGTATTACCAGAAGATAAAAAGTTTTTATAACGAAGAAGTTTAAATATAATCATGCTATCTCTAGTGCTTGTGCCTCAGTCATTAGTTGTCTCATTTCAACTTTTATTTTGTTCTTATCCAAATCGGTATCAACCGCATCAATGTAGGTATCGACTATTTCTGCAGTATCTTCGAAGTTCATACTATCATCATCAACATTAGCACCAATAAATTCATTAAAGTTTTCTGCTATCTTTAATTCATAAATTTTTTGATTCTGAATATTGTCAATAAATCTATCAAATGTAAAAGGATCAGTTTTATTCATAACTACAACTTTTACAAATTTATTAGTTAAATCTTTATTATAACTATTATAATCTATTTCTTCGTCATTGTAAAGGACTTTTTCAAATAAAGTGTGATTATTTCTTATCTTCTCTATTTTTCTTGTTTCAGTATCAATTATATGAAAATACTTAGGATCATGTGCATCAGACCAAAAGAATTCCATTTGTGATCCAAGATACCAGATATTATCTTTTTGTGATGAACAATGATAATGTCCACTTAATACCATTTCAAATCTTGAAAACAATTTAGGATCCATGCCATGAGTATTTTTTAAACCTCTCATCATTTCAAAACCATTTAATTCAAGATGAGCACCTAACCAATCAGCTTTACATTCTTTTATGAAGTTCATACATTGTGTGTAATTATCTTGACAAATCCAAGGAACTAAACCTATGCTTAAAGAATCATACTGCATTACTGTAGGTTCCATAACAATATGGACTTCATTCATGTAGTGACCTAAACATTCTTTTAATGAATTAAGTTCATTTGTGTTCTTATAAAACGTATCATGATTGCCAGGAATAATATCCATAGTCATGCCGCGTTTACGTAATTGATCAAGAAACACTCTACGATTATGATTCAATGCTTTAAAGTTAACAAACTTTCGATGATCGTAAAAATCGCCAAGGTGCAGTATTTGTGTTATACCTTGTTTATCACATTCTGGAAAGAATACGTTGTTATAAAAATCTTCTGCATTATTTAAAAATATTTCTGATGAGTTTCGTATGCCGGTATGTGTATCATTAAGTACCGCTATCTTCATAACATAAACTCACTTAAATCTGAATCAGCAATTTTGCTTTTTCTCTTCTTCTTTTCTTTTTTGACCATTTCTTTTATTTCTACATCTGTACTTCTTACTCTTTGTATTCTATCACGTAGTGTATCAACAAAGTGTGTTGCAACAGATACTGCCTGTTGTTCATCACCGGTATCAATAAAACTGTCAATGCCAGATTTTGTAAGATATTTTATTTTAATTTCTTGTTGCTTCTTTTCTTTTGTTATTCTTCTTAAGAAAGCAAACCAAGTTATTTGTGTAAAGTATGCAAATGCATTTGGTTTACCTGTTCTTGTTGCTGCTTCAAGATTATAATTTGATATAGCTTTCAAACAATTTTCCACTGCATCCATAACCATTTCTTCTCTATAAGTGTATCTTATAAAGTTTGCTTTATGAGAAAGACCTTCTGCTATTCTCAAGAAACATTGTGCTATGTAGTCTGGAACTTTTGGTAAAGAAATTTCTTCTTTTTTACATTGGTCGAGGTGTCCAACATAGTCAACTACCGCTTGTGAAAACTGCGCGTTATTGACATAGTGGATGCTTTTTCTGCGTGCCATAGTTAATCCTTTATTCTATAGTACTATTATACACTAAAATTACGCAAATGTACAATACTTTTTTTTCTTTTAAGAAGCGAAAATAACGGTGTACATTTGCTGAAAAGTGTGGTAAAATAAGATAGTATATCTGAGGAAGAGGGGATATACCCTAATGCATTGTGTCTTTAGGTTTAAATTTTATTACATTACCACTTGCGGAATCACCGTCAAATTCATCTTCAATCATGCTTCCGTATTTACTTGTAAGATAATCATCAAGTTCATCATCAGTTAAATCACGAGTTTCATGATTTACTTCATCCAAATTAGCCCAAACACCTTTACGAGGTACGCCGGGTTTCTTAAGATCTTGTTTTATTGCCTTTAAGCAAGTATTATAATATTTTAACATCGATGTAGTAGGTGATGACGTTACAATAATGTGTGTTGAATTAAGAGATTGCAATTCTTCCGGATTATCTTGAAAAGATATCCATGGTCTTAAAGCAAAAAATCTTATACCACGTGTGTAATCCTCAACGCTGACAATCTTGAGTGCTTTCTTAATTACTATTTCATCAGTTTCTTCATCATTCCAAGCTGCAATTTCGCAAACTATCTCGTCATTGTTTGTTAATTTAAATTGTTTTACGTCTGTCATAGTTCCACTCTATAAGTTTTATGTGTAAATTTTTCTCTACCGTAAATCCTAAGTCTTTCATCTGCATGTAATATTCCATAATTTTTACGTGACTTCCAACTTATATCATCTACAATATCATATAGTGTAGTTGATTTTCCGTCATCAGTTTTTCTCAATCCTCTTCCAATACTTTGCAAAACTCTAATTTGTGATTTAGATGGTGATGCAAATACTATATTATGAAGATTCCTAATATTTATACCTGTACTAAACGTACCGAGTGATGCAACTATAACAGAATCTTTTTGTTTTTCAACTATAGCTCGTATCGCTTCTCTGTCGGTAGCAGCTGTATTTCCAGATACAAAAAAAATCTTGCGGTCTTCTTCAGCTTTTTCTTTAATTAAAGTATACAAAGGTTTGCCGTGTTTTTCTACATAGTTATAAAGTACAAGTGTATTACCTTTTAAATCAAGTGTTAAGTTTCTTATAAATGTATTTCTCGATTTATGAGATACTACGTATTGTAGTTCATCTTGGTATGTCTGCTTTCCAAATGTTTTTCTTATTTCTTCTTTATGTTGTAATACTATTCTACGTATTTCTAATTTAGCTAATGTATCATCATCTTGTAATTGTCGTGTGCTCGTTACTCTATGAATTTTTCCAAACAAACCTTGCAAAACAAGTTCATGTGTTTGTGCACCGTCTAACGTTCCAGTAGTACCAAATCGGTATTCAGCTTCAATGCATTTATTCATTATTGATGTCAATGATCTTGATTTAAATCCATGGCACTCATCACCAAACACCGCACCAAATCTTTCAAACCATGATTGTGGAAATTTATATATCGATTGCCACGTACTTATTATAACTCTTTTACTTGTGTTCTTATCTTTACCTGAATATATTCTATGACAATTTTTTTCTACATTATAGCCGTACTGTTTAAAATCATTGTACATTTGTTCTACTAATGAAGTAGTCGGTACAATTACTAATATATCTTTATCTTCAAATGCAGATAAGAGATAACGCATTAACACGTATATTATCAGTGACTTACCAGAACCCGTTGGTGAAAGCAGTATGGCATTCTTTCTTTGTATGCCGTGACACACCGCATCAAACTGGTAGTCTCTTATTTTAAAAGGAAGCTTTAATGCTTCTACAAACTTCATCATAAAATCTGCGTTAATTGGATTTCCTTCATTAGGATTTCCATATTCAGAATCATCTATTTCAAGTTCATATTCTCTTGATTCTGCAAATGCTAATACTTGTGGAAATAAACCTGCAGGTATTTCACCAGTAGTTTGATTATACAATCTTATTTTTCCATCCCATATTCTATTACGGTATGCAGGCATAAATCTATAACCCGGAACAAAGAAAGAAAAGAACTCTCTTAATTCTGTGCTAATTGACCTATCACACCTTAAGTGTATAGTTGAATGATTTAATTTCCTGACTCGAATTGTTTCCATTTGATTATGTTCGATATAGTTTGATGCCGCCATTTTAAATTATCTATTATCTCCGTTAATGTATCATTCACGGTTTTCCAGTATTGAATTTTTTCTTCGGACTTTTGTATTTCCGGATCACTATCATAGTAGTAATCCATTTCACCTTTTAATATTTTTAATCCATCAAAAGGATCTGGATTCCAACCTTTATCATCTAAAGTTTTTTGATCCATCTTTCCATTATAGTACAACCACTTATCTTTTAATATTTTTTTCTGCTCAAACTCTGCACGTTTTAGTTCAAGCTTGGCGGTTGACCAATACTGTAAATATTTTGAATGTAATGCTGGGGTTTGCTTAGATGTTTCATCTAATTGTGTGTTATTAATAGTGCAGTCTTCTGCCCACATGTTGTGGATCTGTTTCAAATCAATCATAATCTCTCCAATAGTATTATATATTAACTAGTTAAATTGCCAGTGACAGAAAAAGAATCTCCATCTACAAATCCACCAGTTGTTGCATCTTTATGTAGTATATCAAAATATGTGAATCTAAAAGAAGCTCCAAAGCTTATAAACGATTCGCCACCGCCTGTGGATTGAAACTGAATATCAGTTAATGCAGTTGGTATACAATCTCTATAAACAATTCTTACTATAGGATTGTTAGAGCTGTTAAGTATTGATAATGTTATATCTGATTGCGCCGGCGGTGTTTGTGTTTTATTTCTAAATCTATCTACAGGTGTAATGTTATCTTGATCTAGTATTCTTCTCATCCAAGTATGCATTTCCCTATAAGACTTCATGTCTTCATCTAATATGATATTAGCGAGCATTTCGTTATATGTGAGTTTATCACCGATAAACGGAATTGCGGCTACTTTCTTATATGCCACATCTGCGGTATTCATGATCACGCCAGCGTGTGTAAAATCTTGCACAAAGAATTCAAGATTTGGATAGTTAGTTCTATCAATAACCAACTTAAAGCCAGTTGGTTGTAGATAATTAAAGTTACTAGTTAATGCCATGATTCTATTTATACGAAAAAAGAGGAGCCGAAACTCCTCTCTTTATTTTTAAGTACTAATACTTATGCACCAAGAATGTTGTCAACTCTGAAACTTCTGTAGTACTGGTTAGTTCTAGCAGTTGCTAGTCCGTCTGCAGGTGCGCTACCTACGAATGGATTTGAGACCATACCATATCTGGTTTTAAAACCAATTTTTGGCTGGAATGTCTCTTCACCAACAGCTCTTACCATTGTTAATGGTACATATGGACAATAGAATATACCGGCATCATATGGATTTGTGCCTTTATAACCTACTGTTATATAATCTGTTGTTGAATATGGGTCAATGTAGACTCTCATTCTGCCGTTTAATACACCAGCGAATGTGTTACCTGTGTCATCTACCTGTAAGTTAGTTGACATTGCAGGTGTGTAGTCTAACATACCGGAAGCTGCTAATGCAGATGCAGTGTCAGATGAGCAGATCATAAAGTTACCTTTACCCCTACGTGTCTCTTTTGCAATTACGTTAGCTTCTCTTTCGATTTGAAGGATTAACCCTTTAAATTTTTCTACTGACCATCTACCATCAGCATCTGTCTGTACGTTGAAGATACCGTTAATAGCTGTATTTGCCTGTAGTGCTCCGATTTTAGCTTGTGAGTTAACAGTTCTGATAACTTCTCTGTTGATCTCAGCTAAGATTTCTGTTGACAAGATATTTGCCAATTCTGTCTCAGCATCTAAACCATGAATGGCTTTAAGATCTTGAGCAAGTTCTAAACTGTATTCAGCTTTTAGAGCTCTTGATTTTGCAGTTACAGTTGATTTCTCAATTGTGAAACCCATTTCAGCAAAGGCTGTATTTGGACCTTGGCCTGATGAACCTAAACCTTCAGCGTTAGCTGTTGTCATGCCTTGACCGGCTAGTACAGATACTGCTGAGTCAGCAATTGAACTATCACCATCACCGTCTGCATGACCAGATAAACCTGATCCGTCTGCTGGTGCTGTTGTAGCAGAATCGCCTGAGTAACCTGACTGAGCTTCATTAAATAAAGCTTCATCATTTACACTTATACCAGTTCTAGCTGTTTTGTACAATGACTTCATTGCAAAAATCAAACCAGTTGGTCCAGACATTGGTTGTACACCACAGATATCGTATGCCATTAGGTTAGGCATAGCTCTTCTGACTAGTGCGATTAATACAGGGTTCCAGTTTGCGGCTGCGCCTGTTGCCATTGTAGGTGCGGCTTCGTTAATCATTCCTTCTTCTCTTAAAGCGATTTCCTGATTTTCGAGCACTGCAGCTGTAACAGCTTTTCTGTGATGGTCCTTAATTGCACCTGCTGATTCTTCAGAAAGTACAGGATTCCATTTTTCGATTAACTTATCGTAAGATACACCGTTCATATCTTGCTCTCCTATTTAACTTGAGTTTTTTTGATTGCATTAAGGTATGACGCCATTGAATCTGAAGTTACCATTACTGGTGCATCTTCTTCTTCTATTGTATCATCCTGTGACTTTGTAGCTTTAGCAAAATATGATTCTTTTAATTGAGCTACTTTCTGTGCGAAAGTTTCTTCGTCATCAAAATCTACATTTTCTGCTAATGACTTGAGCTTTTCAACTTGAGTTTCGGCTAGGTCTTTAGTAGCTTCTCTTATGATAGCTTCTCTTTTGTAACCTTCAAGTTCAACAGCCATGTCGATTGCTTTCTGTGTTGATTCGTTAACAGTTGCCTCTAACTCTTCAACTTGGTCAGCTAAATCGTCTACTAAATCAACTTTTTCATCCGGTACTGTGATATAAGATTCTGTGAAAAGATCTTTCATCTTATTCATAAAGTCTTCAGCAATCTCAGTTCTTAATCCGTTTTGAATAGCTAATTTATTTTCTTCCATCCAGTTTTCAACCACGTAGTTTAAATAGTTGTCTACCTTCTCTACAAGATCTGCCTTAGTAGTTTCTACTTCCTCGGCTAGTTCTTCGTTGTACTTTTCTTCTAATCTGTCAATCTCAGCATTTACTTTTGAATTGATTGCAGCTTCAAAGATAGTTTCAGCTTTTTGCTTAAAATCATCTGACAATGTTGCTTCTTCAGATACTAATGCTTTAAGATCATCCTTGAAGTCTACTTCTACATTTACAGTAGTTTTAACTTCATCTTCAGCGATTGACTCGCCTTCAGGTGCAAAACTTTCATTGCCATTATACATTGCTGTAATAGCTTGTTTGTTCATGCCCTGCATTTTTCCAACTATTGCGGCAATCATGCCAGCTTTAGTTTTAATCATAGGATCTTTCTTAGTTTGGTCACCTTTACGCTTTGGAGCGCTTCCGGTAGCATCAGCAGCTTTATCAGTAGCAGCTATTGACTGAGCTTCAGCATTCTTAGGATCGTGTGCTTCGTCCATGATTTCGTTCTCGTCTTCATGGAGTTCTACATCCTGATCTTCTACTATTTCTTTATCAGTCATATTTGACTCCTTATTTTGATTTTATTAACGAGAGGAAATTCTTGAACTCACGAACCTGTGTCTCATAGAGATTAGCACGTGGAGCTTTTTTAATTTCAGTCTCCATTTTTTCAATTGTTTGCGCTTCTATAATGCCATTATTCCAAACCCATTCAACACCTTCCATTATCCCATTAACAAAAGCTCCAGGAGCAGATGGATCTTGTACGATATCTACCGCATTAAGAATGTAGTCGCTATTTACGACCATTGTGTCATTACGCTGGCTCAAACTTCCCATACCACGAGTCGATACACCGAACTGGACATTGCCATCAAGTAAACCTTTTACAATTTGACCCATAGGAGTGTCTAGTATCGTTGCCTCACCCACAATATCATCACCTTGAAATTCAAGTTTATTGATTTTGTGAGAAACCTTATCTAAATTAACGGTCGGTCCTTCAGGGTGATTAAGTTCTCCAACTGCTCTACCCTTACTTACTTGATCAGCATTGTATTTGCCAAGTGCTTTTTCCATCACTGGCATTGGATATATACGACCGTTACGATTCTTTTTTTCTGCTTGTGCGAATATACCTTGTATTTTATAATTCTTCTTTCCAGTTTTCTTGTCTGCTTCAACTAGAAAGTTTAAATCATTTTCGGCAAATTCTGATATTAGTTTCATGTTCTGTACCTACTTATATTGTTTCATAAATTCGGTTATAGCTTTTTCTGCTTCTTTTTGAGTTTTGTATACATCAAGTCTATCACCATCTATATAAGCAACAAATCCATTACGTTCTTTATGTATCATTGCTTTGACACCTTTAACCTTTTTGTTAAAGACCATCTTACCTTCTGGCTTTCTACCTGCCAATTCTCTAAGTTGCGAAAAAGTTTTCATGTTAACTATATTTATACATTTACAGTTTTATACAGATTCATCTTCAGATTCTTCTTCAGACTCTTCTTCATCTTCATCTTCAGATTCTTCCTCGTCTTCGTCTTGTCCTGCATCTTCAAGATCCTCATCGGTTGGTTCATCGATATCTTCCTCTGGATCACCATTGTATATTTGCCCTGCAAGCTTAATTTTTTCTTGATCTAATACATCTGATAATTTAGTAGTTATTACGTTACCAAATATTTCATTTGCTTTATTATAATCTTGTGCTAATGAATATTGAACTAAATCTTCAATAGTATTTACATTCTCAGGTGTTTGTTCTTCAGACATTATATCGCTCCTTGGTCGTCTTCTGGTTCTTGCTGCTGAGTTGCAGCCATTTCACTATCCATTCTTTCGATTTCATCATCATCAAAAAGAAGAATATTCTTTTGTACCCATTGTTTTGAAAAGTATTCACCGACATAGTTTTGTATTTGATCGAGTGTTTGTATTTTTTCTCTGAGTAATTCTGCTTCTTTTAATTCTGAAAAATGATTATCACGTGTAAAATCAAGATTGACTTCATTCTTCCATGTCATCCAATCTTCTTCGGTAATAATATTCTTCATTAATAATTGTTTCTTAAGTATTTCATAAAAGAAAGTAGCAAATCGATTTCTTAGTCTATCGATAAACTTTTGAAACTTTAATTCATCTCTGCTTATTTCAGTTGCTCTTCCTAATGAAAACTGTTGTTCTTGTTCAAGCCTATTCAACGGAACATTAAGTGATCTATATAATCTCTTTTGAAAGTATATAATATCTTCAATCTGTCCTAAATTTTCTCCACCCGGTAATGTAGATATTTCTGTTCCACGACCGCCTTCTCTTCGCGGTAGCCAAAAATCTTCCAGCATAGACATATGTTTACGATCATCACGTATTTCACCAGTCTTAGCATCGTAAACTAATTTGTTTCGATACTTTGCCATTATATCTTTCATATATTGCTCAGCTTTACCACGTGGTAAGTTACCTACATCAATATAAAACATTCTTCTTTCAGGAGCTCTTGCCAATCTGTAAATCACTAATGAGTCTTCCATCATTCTTAATTGTGTAATCGGCTTCAGTGCTTTATGCAAGAAAGAAACAACTTTCTTTCGGTGTTCATCTAATAATCCTGAAGTACAATAACTTACGGAATCGTTAGTTAATTTAATTGCACTTTGTTGATTCCCTGGCTTTTCTTGATAAATGTAGAACTCATCTACTTTTTCTACAAGACTCGCACCTGTTACAGGATCTTTCTTCTTTTGAACTTGCTTAACTTTTCTTATTTTTGCTGCATCAATATATCTTATTTCTTGAATACCTGCAGCTAAATTGCTTTCATCAACTACTAAGTGATGATATAGTCTACCATCAATGTACCATCTTCTAAAAATATCATGCCCTAATTCTTTAAAATTTAACATGTTATATACTTTGTCAAACTCTTCAAGCATCTGTTTCTTTATAGATGCACTTACTGGAACTCTATCTAAGTTTAAAGTTAGTGCTGGTTTCATATCGTTTGAGGTTATCGATTCATTTACAATATCTTCTATTGCTGCATCTGCTTCTGGATGCATGGCTGAACCACGGTACTTTAATATTAATTGAACGTTATCTTTTGAATCATCGCCTTCCATATTGACGTAATGCCCGTAATGTGCTGCTGATGTAGATGAGGTTACATAACCTGCACCATCATCGTCACGTGGCGGAACGATAGACTTGATTGATTTCTTGTCTTTAGTCCTCGTTATTTCAAATCCAAATAATTTTAACGTACTGTCTGCCATAATAATTCCTTTAAGTTAGAAGAGCCATTTGACTCTCCTAATATTTATACTTAAGTTGTTGTGTCAGTCTCATAGTACTGGTAAGCAAATGATACTGTAAATCTTTCGATTTCATCATTTGAACCATAGTTCAATTCAATTGGAGACATATCTTGCGGATATGATCCTCTGAATGTGTACTTTTTGACAGCATCACCTGATCTGTCTAATTGCTCAACTAAGAGATCTGCTTCATATGCAATTGGAGTTGATAAACCCGTATTTGCAGAATGAGCATTCATGCCGTTCATCCATCTTTCCATTGGATTTCTGATAGCAAAATCTGTATCGTTGATTATTGTGACTGTCCATACGTCGAATGTTCTATCACCGGCCATTTTTAATTGTCTACCTCTGAAAGGTACAATTATCTGACCGAGTGTTGATCCTGGCAACTGAGCTGTTTCACAAAGGAAAGATGTCAGTTCTGGGTCTCCATTCGCGTAACCTGGAAAGTTTATAGTAGCTTTGAAGAGGTTAGGTCTAGCCCCGCCGCCTCTAAGCTTTGATTTAAAATCATCTACGCCTAATACTGCCATTTTCTATCTCCTTATACCGTACCGACGACTTCTTCGAAGTCTACACCAGTTCTTACGGCTACAAAATTTAATGTGACATAGTTAATAGAACGTGCAGGCTTAATAAATATGTCTGCTTTAAATTCATTCCTATCGATAACTGTCGCAGTATTATTAGTTGCGTCCGCTACTACTCTAAAGTCTGTGATACCTCTTCGGCCTTTGACTTCTCTTAGCACTGGTTCAATAATGTTAACGAACTCTGCTCTTGTAAATTCATCATTGAATTCAAAGAGTACTTGCTCTGCTGCTCTTGATATTGCTCTTTCCAATATTAAGAATAGTCTTCTTACATTGATTCTATCAAACGCAGATGATCTTCTAAGTCCAGTTTTATCACCAAATAGTATTACACCAGACCCAGGAATATTTGCAATTGGATTTATACTCTTTTTGTATAAAGAATCTCTTTGCCCCTTTGTCGGTGTCCATGCTAATGAAGTGATTCCAAGGTATTGACCTCTTCTAGAACCTGCAGGTGAAAACCATGCCGCTCTGTTTAAATCAGTTGCAGCCATAATTCCTGCTGTTGAAGAAGCTGCAGGTATGAATATGAACTGATCGTTAAATTTATCATACACTTTTAAGAAGTTACCGTCCATGAAAGCATATGATGAATATGGTGTTATAGCATCACCTGTTGCAGTAATGTTTGATGTTATAGTGCTTGAATTTGTCAAGTTAACAACATCATCTCTTGCCGGTGAAAATACTGTAACACAATCTTTTCGAGCTGCAGCAGTACCAATTAAGTCTGAAACTACAGTGTCATGATTTGTTCTAGTTGCCATACTTGGAGAAATCAAAAAGTCTATTTCAATTTGATCTTTGTCTTCAAATAAATCATAACCTGTTGCGTATTCGCTCGTACCTAACACTCCCGATGCCACACCATTAGCTAAGGTAAAAGCTCTAACATATTTGCCAGGACTACCTGCTGAGTCGTATGTTGCAGCATCAATATTATAGTCATCTCCACTATCGCTTGATAAACTGCCGGCTCGTCCTATTGCAGTAGAACCTGAAAATTGAGCTAAACTTACATCTGAATCAAATGCTGCCATATAGACATAACTTGACTTTTCGTTAATAACGTCTCTTACAAAGATAGAACTACCGGTAGTGTTTTTAGCATCTTTTGCCACTGATAAGAAAGGATATCTTTCAAGAACTGCGCCTTTAGTTCCTGTAAATTTACCTTGTCCATCTACTACTACTACGTGTACTTCGTCATTCTGCCCGTTTTTATTTGATATGAATGTTGATGTTTCGGGCTTTGCATCAAATTCAGGTGCGTACGTCCAATTGAGGAATGCTGCAGAATCTCCTGCTACACATCTTTCAATGGTTAATCCGTTAGCTAAATCACCAGGATATCTACCTAAAAAGGTATTTTGCTCTGATATTAAAAAGCTTTCTTGAGTTGCAAATACATCTTCATTCTGAAGTGTCTGCGCGAAATTTGCAGAGTCAGACGAAAACGCATTTTTTGCTGTTGATGTTATTGATCTTACTACTTGCATATTACTTGAATATCTCAAGAAATATGATGCAGAGTGAAAATCTACTGTATTATTAGAGTCTGGTGAAGCAAACGTATCTACTAATTCTGTTTCATTAGCAATTAACATTCGTTTGTCAGCCGGACCCCATCTATAGTTTCCTACGATTGCGCCTGTAGTTGACTGGACGTTAGGCACTCCTCCAGTCAGGTCTATCTCTTTGACAACAACCGCGGGTGATTCCGATGGTGAAAATAGTGCCATTTTGTTATTCCTTATTTTTAAATTACAAGTTTCATAATACGATTGTTCAATTATATCTTATTTATATAATTACAGATCTCTATCATATCCGATCTGCCAAGGGTCATCTTGTGTTTCAATCTTCTGTATAAATTCAGTACCATCATCGATAAACCCAAATGGTACTATATCTTCGTTAATTTCTTTCATTTTTTTATTGAAAATGATATCTTTAAGGTTCAAATCAGTCAAATTAGAGAAATACGCAGAAGACACAAAGTATCCGAATAGAACTAAATTCATAACTAAGTCATCATGATTACCTACAGAAGCTTGAAATGTTTGTCCCTTTGCTTCAAATGTAGATATTTCTAATATAGATTGTTCATCAACTACTTTTAATTTTTGATTCTCTAATAAATCTTTAAGTGCACTACAACCTAGTCTTTTAGATTTACGTGTAATTTCAATACCTACTGCATTTGCTTTTATTGCAGATTCAACATGAACGTTTTCATATTCTAAATCATAATATAAACCATTACAAACAACACCGCCCTGATCATTTGATTCTACAATACAATAAGCTTTGTTGTAGACATTGGCATACTTATATATAATATTAGGGAAGAGTAATGGAGATATAGTGTTATTGCGGTACACAGCAACCTGTTCAAACGGGCGAGCGCTAATATCGATTAAGGAAAAAGAAGAGTAGTCCTGTCCTCTTCCCTTTGATACATCTGCAACTAAAATGTATTCATGGCCTTTAATAGGTTCTTTATATATTAATATATCGCGTCCTTCTAACATTCTTATAGGATTTGAAGCTCGTAAGTCGAGTAACGTCTGAGCGTTAATTAACGTATCACCAGTTCCAAAGAATGTATTACCGAATTCTTGATCAAATTGTATTTGCGAAGTATTGTTAATAGTTTCTTCTTTCCACTTTTCATCACGACCCGGTACATCATTCCAATCTACTCTAAAGTAACTATATTCATTTACGCCTTGGACTGCCCCTTCCCATATTTTATGAAATGTATTTCCTATTCCATTAGCAGTAGATGTTACTATAATTTTAGTGTCAGTACCCGATGATATAACAGGATAAGTAGAAGTGTAAAATTCTGCAGCTCTTTCAACAAATGCAAACTCATCTAAATACAATAAGTTAACAGATAAACCACGAATAGATTGACCAGAAGTAGCAGCTGCAATAATACGACTATTATTACTAAAATCAATATTAGATTTATTAAGAGCTTTACAACCGGGTTGAAGAAAGAACGGAATGTTTTCAAGCATTATGGTTATTCTTGCTAACATCTCACGAGCAGTAGCACCTTTGTTAGCTAATACTGCAATAGTTTTTTCAGGTTGAAATAAAGCAAACCACAATAAGTAACCACACGCAGATATAGATTTTCCCGATTGTCTGCAAGCTAAAACTACATTAAATCGATTAGTATCAAACTGTTTAAACATTTTAGCTTGATATGGATATAACTCAAATGGTACTAAACCTTTATCCAATGAAATAATCTTTGCATACTTTTCCACAAAGTAAACAGGACTTTTCATACACTTCGCATATTCGCGTATTTGGTCTTTCGTCCAGTTTTGAACGATACCATCTTTTTTAATATTAGGATTACCTAGATAATTTTCATTTTGATTTTGGCGTGACATCTACAAGGTCCGTATCATTCTTAAGTATTTTTTGTAATTCAGCGGTTGACCCAACAAATAAGTTGTTTGTAGTATTTGCAATATTTTTTATTTCTTCTTTTCGATCTAAGTCTTTTTTCTTTTTATTTAAATCCATAAGTCTATCGTTAACATCAGATATGTTTTTAATCATACCAGATAAAACTTCAAATGCACGCGGATGTTCGCTTTCTCGTGCAACCTCAATCATAAGCTCAAGACTCTGCTTTCCTTTTTCCACTAATTCGTAGTATGTATCTCTTGAATACTTATAATCATTATCAACATTCTTTTCTTCTGGAGGAAAGAATTTACTCGTATCATTCTTCATTTAATATCACCAGTTTACGGTTTTTCAAGTGTTGTTCTTCTATATGAGTTTTTGATTGTCCCATATATGCTGCAGCATGATGTTTTTCTATCATATAATCATTTATAGATTGATCAGCATAATTTGTCGTTCTCCATAACTCACCTAGTATTCTACCAAACTTACCTGTTGCATCTTTGTGTGTTTTAAGTATTATACCAGCCGGATCATCTAACATGCCAGTTAAAAATGCTTTTGCAGCAAGCCCATATTTTTTTTCTTCTAAGTCACGAGTTCTCGATTCAGGAGTATCGATTCCGTATAATCTCACTCTTTCTTTATGCATCCAAACACCGAAACCTAAATCAATATCTACGTCTACAGTATCACCGTCTATTATTTTAACTACCTTACATCTATACTCATACATTATGCGCTATCCACTATGGTTGTTGTAAATCCAAAATCGCTATCAGCCAAACCAATTACGCTGGTAGGATTAGGTGTTACTGTTATTGTTTCAAGACCAACATCAGAATCGCTGAGGCCTGCATTTATATCAAATAATGAAGCAATACTACTACGAATGACATTAGTATCAGCAATAGGACCGTGATAACTTATCTTCATTTCGAAGTCTATGCTGTATATTATTGTACGTCTTTGTTCCATCGCACCTTCAAAATCATCACTGAATGAAACACCTTGTATTATGATAGGTATATCTTCAACCAAAGATGGATATTCAGTTCCAAAAGGTTTAATAGTCAAAGAGTACTGAGGATTGAATGTAGGCAGTATCTGCTCTACTATCTGTAATGCATCATCTTGTGATTTAGCATATGCATTTAACTGAAAATTTATTGAATAAGGAACTGGCGTAAAAAACTTTTGTCTTTTATTTACATTAGCATCAGACGCAGTAGTATTAAACGTAGATAACTTTGCAAGTTGTCTTGTTGCATCATAAGCAATTGAAGTAATTTCAAATGACATTCTTGGTAGTTTTATTGCAACTGAAGTGTCATCATTTAAATTTGGATTTTCTCTAACTCTTTCAAGATACTTTTGTTTTGGTGCGTAAGATAAAGGAACTTTAATTTGACTTATCACTGCACCTGATGAATTCTTACGAATTACATATATATTATTAAATAGCCTGCCGAATAAAGCAACAGCCTTTTTAGTTTTTTCGTGATAAAAGTGTCCACCAAACATTAGTTGTTACTCACATCTCCAAACGGGTTATTTTCTGAAAAGTCTATAAAATCTGTACCTGTACTAAAATCAGTATTTTGTTCATTCTGAGAAAGCTGATTATCTTCTACTACTAAATTAATAACTCA
>Ga0213868_10000094_pt1 | contig 73414 bp, 61 predicted proteins | sample PICome_9_FD_160087 | JGI IMG/M metagenome (GOLD analysis project Ga0213868, IMG submission 160087) | Coastal seawater microbial communities near Pivers Island, North Carolina, United States - PICO127 | ecosystem: Environmental > Aquatic > Marine > Coastal | place: USA: North Carolina... | reverse complement strand
TCAAGAGTGCGTTAAGGCGAGACTCCTCAGTAGCGCCCTTCTTCTGAATCGAAGCGATCATGCTGCGAATGTGTGACCATTTCGTCCGCGGCTTCAAAACCTTCAGGCTCTCGGCAAAAGAGCCCCATTTGACCACTTCGATATCGACGTGGCGGACTCCCCACCGGTTCATGGCTGAGAATGTGGGCTTGTAGAGATCGATAGTGCCGGTACCAACGAGGGCTCCGCCATAGTCATCCACTTCATAAAGAATTCCAGGCTTGTCCTTGATGCGGAACTGCGTTCCCACCGGATAACGTGACCAATCAGCAGCTGCGCTGCGAACGCTGCCGAAGCGGAGACGCGTCCCAAGCGCCGACTTGCGGCCGTATTTCACGTGATCCCGCTCGTTGTGGGTATAAGCAGTGGTCCGAACGCGGACGGAAGAGCGGGCATTGGCAAGACGCTCCAATCGGCTCGCCTCGGATTCGATCGTCTTCGGTTTCGATTTCGCCTTGTTGAAGAATGGCAGGGTAAAGCGCTTCAGTTCCTTTGGCTTCTTCGATTGTAGCGCGAAGGGAATAATCGAGGAGTCCTGAACCACCGCATGAAGCCTGGAGTAGGCGACAGCGTATCCTTGATAGTTCGCTTTTGAGGCCAGCTTTACGACTGGTTTGGCCTTGACGACTTTGGGATTGAGCTTTTCGAGAATCGGAGTGGCCTTTGGAAAGGCTGCCGCTCTGCGAGCCTTAACGATGCGGGGCACGGTAGCGCGTGTTGTCGCTCGCGGATTCGCTCGGACGTAAGTCTGCTTAGAAAAAGTCGGTTGCCCGATGTCATTCGACTCGAGAGAACAACCCACGAAGCCTACCGAAACGAGGCATGCAACTAGACTACTAAGGGAGATCAATGCTCCTGAGTGCTTACTTGTCATGATGAAGGGGACTTTGTGTCAGTGTGGAAATTAGAATAAGTTCAAATTTTATCAAATTATTAATCCTGCGTAGACTTTTTATCTATTATTATGTTATTGATATAAATTAGAATCAACTTTGACTATTCCCACTCCAGAATTGATAAATTATGTTTCATGCTTTTAAATACTTTCAAGAATTAAATATCAAGAAACGTAATTTCCATAATTGACCCGCTACACTCAACCTCCGCTGCCCACTTGGCCTAGACACGGCCGAACTCAGCACCTTCCCTGAAGCATGCATCGGCTGTCCATCCACACTATCTTACTCCTCACCTCCACGCTGATTTGGGCAGACGAGCCGAAACAACTGGTCACCTATGCCGAGATAAGAGACATCTCCTACCGTTCAGGTGACCAACTCTCCGACTACACCAAGGAGCGTTGCCGCCTGGATCTGGTGCATCCCATCGGGCTAAAAGATTTCCCAACCGTGGTTTGGTTTCATGGAGGAGGGTTGAAAGCGGGGTCCCGCTCAGTACCTGCGGGCCTTCAAAAGAAAGGTCTAGCTGTGGTCGCAGTGAACTACCGGCTCCACCCGCAGGTTAGCGCCCCAACCTACATTGAGGATGCCGCCGCCTCTGTAGCTTGGACGCTCACCCACATTGCCGAGTACGGCGGCGATCCAAAGCGAGTGTTTGTCAGTGGCCACTCTGCCGGTGGCTATCTGACCAGCATGATCGGCTATGACAAGCGCTGGTTGGCCAAGCACGGGGTCGATGCTGACGATCTTGCTGGCCTGATCCCTTATAGCGGTCATACCATCACCCATTTCACGGTCAGGGCAGAGCGCGGTATCGATGGGAAACAGCCGATCATCGACGATCTTGCGCCTCTCTTTCATGTACGCAAGGAGGCTCCACCCACGCTCTTAGTAACCGGCGATCGAGAGCTTGAGATGTTAGGGCGGTATGAAGAGAACGCTTATTTCTGGCGCATGCTCCAAGTCGTCGAGCACCCTGACACCGTGCTACACGAACTCGACGGCTACAATCATGGACAAATGGCAGACCCAGCACATCCTCTGCTTCTACGCTTCGTTAAGCGCGTTTGCACAGAACTCGATGCCCGTGAGTAGGCCGTTGCCGAATCCCGATTGGCTTACTGCAATCGAATCTCCGCTGTCTTCTCCTTGCCGTCTCGCAAGTAAGTAAGCAGTATTTTCTCGCCTCGCTTGCGCTTGCCTAACACTGCCTTAATCAAGACACCTTCTGACATCGCATCATCGAGACCGGCAAAGGAGGTGATCACATCACCGATCTTCATACCGGCCTTCTTAGCCACAGCGTGATCGCCATACTGGCCGACGTTCTTTGCCCGCAAGCCAAGCTTTCCTGCCATAATCCCTAGTGACTTGCGTTCGCCTTGGGAAAGTTCGACCAAGCGCATGCCCCCCAACCCCATACGGCGGAGGTCCCATGTCGAGACACGCCATCCGATGTCAGAAACTTGATCCCAGTCCTCCGCAAGTGTTAAAATCACGTCTTTCGCTGCGCCACCACGGCTTACTTTCAAGGTAAGCGCTCCAGCTTCCGAGGTATGATGGAGTACCCACTGCATGTCTGCTAGGGAAAGTATAGGTTGGCTACGCATTTGCACAACGACATCCCCCACGGCAAGCCCTGCCTTAGCCGCAAGCGATTTGGGAGCCACTTCCCTCACCGTTGCAGCAGTCTTCGGATCCATCTCGATGCCCAACACAGATGGCATGGGATACGGAGTGAGGAGCTTGTGAGGCAAGACGTCACCAGAATCTCGCAACGCCCGTCGCGACGTATCGCGGATCTGGTGACAATGAATACAACTCCCGGTGACTTTGCCTTCATAGTCTAACTTAGACTTATATTTCTTTAAGAGTGGGTGCTTTTCCGGCACAGGGAAGCTTACGTCTACCTTGGGCTGTTTCCCCACCAGGGTGCCCTTGTTTGCTGGATAGGCTGCATGAAGTGCGAGGACGCCGTTCATCGTTTCGGCCAAGCCTTCCAAAGACATCTCGTCATCCGCTTCTTCTTCATTTCCTCTCCGCGAACCGTACCGCGCATAAACGGTGCGATCTGCATTAAGAAAATGCACGGCAAAGGACATGTCATAGTCGAACTGAAACAAAGAAAGATCCATGGCATTCGCCTGAATCACCCGCACACCAACAAACTGACGCATCAACTCTCGAACCTTCGGATCGTGACCAACCAACTGCTGGTCAAAAGAGGCACACGCATGTCATGGGATGCAGCGGTGAATCACCATGAGCGGCTTCTTCGTCTTCTCCGCCTCCGCAAATCCCTTCACAAGATCGTTGTAAACCCAGGCCTCGTTCTCAGCGAGAGCGGCACGGTCGTCATGGACCATTTCATCACGAGTCTTCTCGGGTTCGGTTGCTCCCAGCGAACCAACCATGGCCACGATAAGTAATCGCTTCATAGGACAACCATACAGAAACCACGAATGAACACAAACAGACGCGAAGGTGTGTTTACCAGATGGGCAGTGTGCCGTTCAGTCTCAGGATCACCCTTTTTAGCACAATGATGCGGGCTCAGTGGAGATCCGTTCTGAATTGTATGCACCGCTAGGCCATTGGGATAGGAGCCAAAGCATACGATGGTGCAACTCTGCGCTTGATATTCTCGATATTTCTGTTAAAACAGAAATTAATGAAAAACGACCTTCGTCAACGATCCGGATAGGCCACTGTGGTAAAGGCTAATCACGGTGGCCACTTTGTTAGACTACAACTTCTGTTCGCACAGAATCCTTTGACCCAATCATCTCAACCATCTTTCCAAATCATGAACTACACCGTTATTACCTATCTCATTTACCTCGTTGTCAGCATCACCCTCACGGCTTGGGTCGCCCGCACCTTGTTTCACAATGGACGGATCTTTCTCGTCGATTGTTTCCTCGGCAAAGAAGACCTCGCAGACAGCGTGAACCGCCTTCTCGTCGTTGGTTTCTACCTCGTCAACGCGGGCTTCATCGCTCTCTATCTCAAACTTGGCATCGAAGTGGTAGGAGCCCAGGAGCTCCTAGAGACGCTGAGCGCGAAGATCGGGATTGTACTGCTTGTGTTAGGCGGTATGCACTTCACCAATATTTTGATCTTCACCAAGCTACGCAAACGAGCCTTGATTCCAACCGCTGCTCCACCGTTCCCACCCACGGCGACGGTGCTTCCACCAACAAAACTCGGATAGGGGAGCGCCAATGCAATCTCTAACAGTCTTTTGCGACGGCAAGTGTGACCTGTGTCATGCTTGTCGTCAATGGCTTAGCAGCCAGCCCAAGTTCTTGGATTTGCGCTTTGTCGCCTTCCAGTCGGAAGAGGCCACAGCCATCCTTCCCGCCCTGGCAGACTATCAGCCAGATCGCCAATTGATTGTCCTTAGTGACGACGGTCGCCTGTATCTCGGTGATGGAGCGTGGATCATGTGTTTCTATGCCTTGGTCGACTATCGCGAATGGGCGCAGCGTCTAGGATCACCCGCCTTGCGCCCACTGGCCAAGCGTCTGTGTAAGGCGATATCCAAACATCGCTTGGCACTCTCGGCGTGGGTTCCCAGCTAAAACACATGCCCAATCGAGTATTCTCGCGAATTGCCTTCACTTCATGGAAGCGCTAGTCTCTCGTCCTCGAAGAGAAAAGGTGTTAGTCATCGAGTGACGTTTCTTGCAAGCGTCGCCTTGGGACCTGGTGGTCGGGGTGGGAAGAGTCGCAGCTAACGATGTTCCTGTGGGCGCCACTCAGAGGTCCCTTCGCTCTTGTCCAAACTCCAGTCAACGGGACTGTCCGACTTGCCCCCCCGCCCACTAAGCAAGGAATCATTGCCGCCACTGGAATTGAGTAGTTGGATCTCCCCTTGCGATGGTTGCCAGAGGCAACGGCCTCCGAAGTGCAGTCCTTGGCCGAAACAATGCGAGTGGCCATGGAGCTTGGCGAGTGTTTCCACGCCTCTCTCTCCCAACAGTTTTGGTCCCTGCTGTTCCAGCGCTAGTTGGAACTCGATCCCCCGGCGTTAGCCTTTGAAGCCGCCGCCCCCGAGTAGAGAAGCGATCACAATTTCAAGACACTGGTTGGGCAAAGCACGCTTCACGGCTACTGGGCACAAGTGGATCCAGATAACGCGCTCGAATCCGCAGGCCATTCCTTGTTAAACCTCGCGGTGATTAAGCGACTACAACTCACTGCGCCTTGGCGCGCCTTAACATTAGCACGCACACTGGAGAGTGGACCCGGCAAGACCTATCTGGGATCCCTTGAGTTTCCCAAAAACGAAGCTCAATTCATGGAGGAAGCTCTGGAGCGGGTCACGGGGAACTGGTTGTTCCGCTGATCACTATTCGCGTGCATTCGTGTCTATTCGTGGTGTTCATTATCCCATGATCTACTTGGACAACAACGCGACGACTCAGCTACATCCCGAAGCCTTGGAGGCGATGATGCCGTTTCTGACCGACGCCTATGCCAATCCCTCCAGCGGCTATGCAAGTTCACGGCGAGTCAAGAAGGCGGTCGATCTGGCACGAGATCAAGTCGCTAGTTTGTTAGGTGCCCACCCTGAAGAGATTATCTTCACCAGTGGCGGTACCGAGGCCGATAATACTGCCATTGCGTCGGCCACAGCTTGTTTGCCTCAGAAGAAGCATCTTGTTGCAAGTACGCCCGAGCACCCTGCCGTGATCCAGTTTTTTGAAATGCTAGAACAAGAGGAAGGTCACTCCTTTAGCCTAGTCCCAGTGGATGGCGAGGGGCAGCTCGATCTCGATCAACTTGACGCCATGATCAAGCCTAACGAAACCGCCCTCGTCTCGCTCATGTGGGCAAACAATGAAACCGGCGTGATTTATCCCATCGCCGAGATTGCGGAACGCTTGGCCCATAAAGGCGTGTTCTTTCATACCGATGCCGTCCAAGCTGTGGGCAAGACACCTATCAACGTCCATGATGCGGGAGTGCATTTCTTGGCTCTGTCAGGACACAAGTTTCATGGACCCAAGGGCGTGGGCGCTCTTTATGCCAGTTCCAACGTTCGACTGAAGCCTCGGTTCATCGGTGGAGCCCAAGAACTGGGCCGACGCGGTGGCACCGAGAACGTCGCAGGTATCGTAGGACTGGGTAAGGCAGCTGAACTTATGAAAACCAAATTGGCCACCAAGGGTCATGAGAAGGTGCGCATCGAGCGCGACTACTTTGAAGCGAGCCTAACAGCACGCCTTCCTGGTGTCCGTGTGAATGGGCATCCCGAGAATCGCCTAACTAATACGGCCAACGTTGCGTTCGATGGCATCGAGTCGGCCGCCTTATTGATCATGCTAGATCAAGAAGAAATCTGCGCCTCAGCTGGATCTGCCTGCCACACCGGTGCTCTACACAGCTCTCCCGTGCTTGCAGCCATGGGCTTCGACCGGGAACGAGCTTTGGGAACTGCTCGGTTCTCGCTCTCGTCCTTCACCACTCGGGAAGAGCTTGATCAGGCAATTAAGATCATTGCCAGTTCCGTTGAGAAACTGCGCAGTATGCGCTCTGGCTCTGGAGTGAGCGTGTCGTCTTAGCGTTACTTCTTGTTCAAGCGAAGCCGGGCGAAGGAAAACCCTTCTTCGGTCGCATTGGGAGCGAGGCCAACCATCACTTCCTCGAGATCGACGTCGATCGAGCGGACAACAGGCTCCAGCACAAGATCCGGAAGGTGCCTCCAATCCTTAAGATCTCTGGAGACCTCGACCACGAAGTCAGCCATGTCATCGGCATCTTTGCGACGCTTGAAACAAAGCGCAAAGTGTTCCGCACCATCGTCACCGGTCACCCACTCGGTCCAGACCGCTGAAGGCTCGCTCGCATCTGTGGGATTACGTCCTAGCAAGAACTCCTCAAAGTCGGTCCAACGATCACCATCGTAGTTCTCATCCAAACGTCGTCCGGGAGCTGCTTCGGCCGGGAGTTCGGGGAAGAACTGGTCTAACCACTCAACGAATGGCGCTGGGCGGGGCTCGGGAACGATCACGATGTCGCTTCCGTGGAGCAGTCTAGTTGCATAAGTGGTTCCATTCATGCGGAACTCGATCGTATAGACCGAGCCATGCGGGAGAATGCCAGGAAACTCTCCATCGGGCAACGGGTCGGCACCGCTTGCATCACCTGGTGGACCATCAACGGGAATAGGCTTATCGACTTCCACCTCTCCACCAATTTGCGCAGGTTTCTCGATGAAGTCGATGGGTGTCTCCGTCTTCGCAATGGCGATTGCGGAAACCGGATACACAATGGCCTGAGTGCAGAACTCTTGCGGATCAGGGAGGCGTTCACGGTAGCAAACGTTGATCACCCCATTGTCTAACGTGACCTCCTGGATCCCCACATTGAAACAACCATTTGGCTTAGCCCCAGCGAAAACGGCGATCAGTGTCATTTCATCGAAGTTCACAGGATCGGGAGCGGGCAAGACGAGAGGTCCCGGCTCAAAGCCGATGAGTTCCCACCATTGCTCCCGGGATTCAATGATCACGTTTCGTGGCCGCTCTTCCTGGACCTTGAGGTCAAGGCGTTCGAAGTCGATCTCTTCTGGCCTTCCAAAGAGGGTGAGCGGATACACGTTGGACTCAAAGTAAGGAAGCTCCGGCGCTCGGATGAAGTTCACCTCAGAAGCTTCTGCATCGAGAATGAAATGGTTTCCCTGACGAATCACGGGGCCCCAATCGCTCACCGTATAAAAGGGGAATCCAGTGAAGGCAACTTCGACAAGGGCACTTACAGAGTTGTCATTTCCTTCACTGATTTCGATCGTCGCCCTAGCAGGAATGCGATCATCATTCTCGCCAACCGTAAACTCAGCTTTCGCATAAGCCACCTCATCTATACGGAAGACCACGCTATAGTGACCGTCGTCCAAATCCTGAGTTTCGACATCAAATACCTCGACCGGTGGTGGGCTCGGAAAAGCAATCGTATCGCCTCGGAAACGAACCGGTAGATTCGTCTTCGGAATGGCTACCATGTGCCCGGGGCGAATGATTTCGGGATCTTTATGCTGAACGCCTGGATACGACGTGAGATGATCCACAACGATGCTGGAGCCAAAGTCCCTTACCGCCGTGATGGCAATGTCAATGCCCTGCTCAGTCTCACCAGCGAAGGCGGCCAACACGATGTTGCTCTCGAAATCTACGGGAATCGGTGGAAGCACTGCACGGATGTGTGGAGGCCAGTTATCACGAACCCAGTTGGACCACTCCTCCTCCGTTCTAAAGACAACTTCCGCTGGCTCCGTTGGGCGCAGGTAGGATGGGATGAGATCCAAAGTTTTGAAGCTGATTGGGCGCCCTTCTTCCTCGTCGCCTTCTACCTCATGGAGCAAATAATCGTGCTCCGCATTGTAAGGCTCGGTATTGAAAGACTCTAGAGGGCCATTGGAAGTCGCATCTAAATAGATGGTATTGCCGTCCTGGCGAGGCTCACCCCAGTCTCCAATGTGATAGATGCTACCATCCCCATTCGGCTCGATCGTTACCGCAACATGTCCGATCACCGTTTCTTCATCGCGCTTGATTGTCATCTCGGCTCTCGCAGGGATCTCGTCAGGAGGATCCTCGCGCACCTGGAAGCGCTGCACCCTCTGCTGATTACCGTCGTGGTGGTAAACGAGATAGGTGCCAGGACCAACGAGTGGAAGCCGGTAGTCGCGCTCAAGAACAATGGGCGCATCCGTGAAGTCATCTGAGGGGTAGATGGCTTCGAACTCGATGTCGAATCGGTTGCCTTCTTGTTCAGGTTCTCCCCAATTGATCACCCCGACAGGCCCTTGTGAGAAATGATAGACTGCGTGAACCGTGAACGTGCCATCATCATTCTGCGCAACTTTCATCTCCACTTCTTCAGGAATGGCCGGACGCGGTTGGCCAATCGCCATCTGGAAATCGCCGAGGTAATCAGGTCCTAAGGCCCCGCCACCCGTGAACTCAATTTGTTCAGGCTCCAGGAGAACGACATAACGCCCATTATCGGATTCGCTCCAGCCGTCGGCCACAGTTGGCTCAACCTGGTAAAGAGCCACAGTCGGAGCGAACTGCACTAAATCAGGATCTTCTTCAATCAAGCCCCCATCGTGGTTCACGTCAGGATCTGGAGACACGATCGGGCCGGGCTCTACACGGACGAAAGTAGCGAGCTGTTGAAATCCATTCCTACTCACCACCCAAAGATCTTCGTTGTCCAAACTTGCCACGTTGACAGGATGCCAGAGGACCAGGCGCAGCTCGATGGGGTCATTGGAGGGGTCGTAAACGTCCTGAACTTCAAGATTCGGACCTCCAAACCAAAGGGACTCGGCTGAAGAAGGGTTCGCAACAACGAGCATCGCCAGACAGGCCCCGGCGAGTGTACTAAAATATCGTTTCATAGACTAGGATTACGTTCAGGACGGCAAGAGCCGCCTCCACCCCAATACAACGACGTTCCCCAAAGAAATCATCGGGGAAATGTCCCGCCAGCCCCAGATTATCTCATCTGCCCTGGCATGAGTGCTGCTTTCCCACACTTGCCGCAGTGGCGTGCTTCGCTAGGCTGGAATCGAATTCATCCCTGCAAATCCTATGAAATACCCTGCACCTCTCGTCGCCTTAAGTTGTGCTCTCGGAATGGCCCTCTCCGTTCAGGCTCAGGTCCTCTACACCGAGGCCTTTGATTCAGAAGCCACCGCCAATGTCGTCGTCGACAAGGATGCCGACACCGTCGTCCAGTACCTAGATTACAGCAGTTTCATGGTGGGCGCGGAGACCTTTAGCATCCCTGAAGCCCCAAACAAGCTCGATGGCAGTGCCCTAACCAGCGGTGTCTTCCTTCAAGCAAATCTCGCAAGCGGAGCACCTTCGACCATTAACTTCCTCGCAGCGAGCAGCCCAGGCGGCGACTTGATCAGTGTTTCCGGAACCTACCGTCTGACCTTCGATTGCTACATCAGCGTCAATGATCCCATCCCCGGGGGCGGTACTGAACAGATTCTTTGGGGTGTTGGAACCGCCGCTAGTCCTGCCATTTTTAGCCGTGTCTCCACCGTTGGGGAAAATGTTGATCCGAATGATCTCAAGGGCATGTGGGGCTGGCTTGCGGGGGAGAACGGTTATAGCACGGCAGACTCGGCAATCTTCAATGGCACCGAGGAGATCGAGCGCAAAGCGGATGGGGCGCCTCCCGAGTCTACCGATCTTTGGAATGCCGCCTTTAGCACGGTGATTGGTGGTCAGGTCAACAATGTCCCTGCCTTGGCGTGGACTGAAGTGACTATCGACGTTTTCAGCGATGTGGTGCGCGTGCTCTTCAACGGGCAGCTCTTTCACGAAGCGCCCATCACCGAGGCTGACACCACGGGCACACCGCTCTTCGGCTACGAAGATTCCTTCGGCTCCATTTCAGGCGAACAAGACTTTCAGTGGTGTTTGATCGACAACGTCTTAGTCGAACAGATCGTAGAACCGGCCCTGGCCATCGCTACCAACGCGCCATTCGAAGTGATCACCGTTCCAGCTGGTGTTTCCACTGCCACTTACACCATAACGAACAAACGTGAAGTCGAACTCAACCTTACGGAAGCCAATGTCACCGGAGACGACAGCGGACTCTTCGAAGTTCTTACCGAGTTGCCATTAGCCATCACTCCCGGAGAAACTGCCATGCTCGACGTGCGCTTCAATCCTGGAGCAACTTCGGGGAAACGCGCCGCAACGCTCGAGCTGATAACCGATGATCCTGACACTCCCACCACAATTCTGTCTTTAAGCGCCTCACGCTTTGGCGAACTCCTTGCCCAGTTCAAATTTGACGAAACCGGCAACCCAGCTGTCGACGCCTCCGGGAACGGCACCGTCGGCACCTATGCAACCGGCCGATTTGATCCTGGCTTTGAAGCGCCTTCCCTCGTCGGCGGCGCGGGCTCTTCCGTCACGTTCACCGACGCCCACGCCTCAGGCACTGGCAACTGGGCCATCTTCGATGTCCTTCACACGCCGTCTGTCTCCCTCTCAATGTGGATCCAGCCCAGTGGTGGTGAAGGCACGGACGTGATCTTTAACCGTAATGACACACCCAACTTCGTCGACAGCGACGGTGTTTATGGCTTAGCGTTGAACGATGATGGCTCTCTTAGCCTTCGCATCCGAGATGAAGACATCTTGGCTACCAATCCAGGCACGATCGAAGAGGACACGGCCTACCACATTGTCGTCACTCATCGCGATGACGATGGTTTCGACAATGAAACTGCCGCACGCACGCGCCTCTACATTGATGGCGAGATGGTCGCCGAAGCGACGGGCTTGAACACGGTTGGATTTGGTGACTACCCCGACGACGCACGGGCCACTGAACTCTATGTGGGCACGCGGATCGCTGCGGGTAGCGGCTATGCAGGTGCTTTCGACGAATTCCAAGCCTACCGCGTCGAGCTTGAACCGCGCCAAATCGCCCAGCTCTTCAACGAACCAGAGACTACCGCGCGTTTTGATAATCCTAATCTCTTCGTTAGTGCGACCGGGGACTTTGGTTCGGTCGAGGATGGTGGGCCCATCTCTCAGATCATTAAGCTTTCCAATACCGGAGCCTCGGAGACCCTCACCATAACAGAAACAACCGTCGCGGGTGACAATGTTGCCAATTTCACCTTCACTGAGTTTCCCACCTCTCTTGCTGCCGGCGAAACCCAAGAAGTCACGGTCACCTTTGATTCCGAGGGCACCTTTGGTCAATTCTCCGCCATTCTTCGGGTCGATAGCAACGACGAGAATGATAACATGCTCACGACCGAGCTCGCCGCGCTCGTGCCAAACCCGAGTGGGTTGTTGGCCCACTACAAACTAGACGAGACTAGCGGCGACATTCTTGCTGATGCCTCAGGCAATCGGCGTCCGGCGCGTATCCTTACCGAAGGTGGCGGCACCGTAGCACTAGGCGAAGAGGCCCTTGCCAGCGGCACTTCGATCCGCCTGGTTGGTGGCGATGACAGTGTGCTTTCAGTCATCGAAGTTCCCGCCACGGCTTCCCTGCCCGCTCTTCCAACATTCACTGCTTCCATGTGGTTCGAATTTGACCCAGCCGATGAAAATACCGCCTCGGTCCTCTTCTCAATCGGCGACAATCTAGAAGAAGCCGCTGCCCTCGCTTTGCCCATCGCAACGGAAGAACAACCCCTTCAGTGGATCGTCCAACAGGTAGGTGGTGAACAAACAGAAGGGGAACTTCTTAAATCACGCACGCCCTATCATCTTGTCATGACGCACACCGACACCCAACCTGGCGAGTCCGGCGCTGACCTGTTAGAATTCTACCTCAATGGTGTCCTCGTCGAATCGATCGAAGAACCTGTGGATGCACTCGTCAGCACGCGAAACACCCCTGTCCTCTTCGGTGGCGTGCCAGGGATTTCCGGAATGGTCGGACGCCTCGATGATCTCCAACTTTACGAAACCGCACTATCCTCAGATGACGTGGCCTTTCTTTTCGAGAATCCTGGCATAGCCATTGGTGGCCCCACAGAACCAGAGCCCACCATCGACACTGACGGTGACGGCCTCACAGATGCCGAGGAGACTGCTCTCGGCACTGATCCTAATGTAGCAGACACCGACGGTGACGGTTTCTCTGATGGCCAGGAAGTCGCTGCCAAAACGGACCCTCTGAGCCAGAGCTCTCAGCTCGCCGCCGTTGGCGTTTCATCACCCGATGGCACCCGCACAGTCACTTGGAAAAGCCAGCCCGACGTGATCTATGTGGTCGATGTTTCAGAGGACCTCATCACCTGGGCAACTATTAGCGATAACGCTGTGGGCGCCGCGGGTGAAACCACCTCTCTCCCACACGCAAATGCACCAGATGGAGAGTCCTACTACCGCGTCAGCGTGAAGACTGAATAGAGCACATGCACTTACATAGTCGTATCTGGATGCGTAAGCATTCAGACTTCTAGCCCGACCCATTACTCCTTAGCCGCCTGCCGACGTTCACGGAAGAAGCTCTGCAGGATACCCAAACACTCGTCGCGCATCACCGAATCGGTGATTTCACACGCGTGATTCAGGCTCGGATGTTGAAGTAAATTCAAGAGGCCACCGGCCGCACCGCCCTTCTCGTCGGGGCAACCAAAGATCACCCGACGCAGTCGACAATGCACGATAGCACCAGCACACATCGGGCAGGGTTCTTTCGTCACGTAGAGATCGCATTCTGTCAGTCGCCAGTCTTCGATCACACTCTGCGCTTGCGTGAGGGCTAACATTTCCGCATGCGCGGTCCCATCCTTGAGCGTTTCGACTTGGTTGAACGCCCGCGCGATGACTCGTTGATCCTTCACGATGACCGCTCCGATTGGAACCTCCTCCTGCTGGTAAGCACGCTGCGCCAGACGCAACGCTTGCCCCATGAAATGATCATCGCTCTTCAGATCGATCAACGGCGCGGCGTAAGGAGGGTCGTCGCTCATGCTAAGCGGGAAGAGAAGGTTCGCTCTGTCCCATTCGGGATTTGGTCTCTTCGCGCTGCGCCCGGATGCCATCGATAGTCTTACTAAACAGCTCCCGAGACTTTGGCCTCAGCGGCGCCGTCGCGATGAAGACCTTATTCTCACCCTCACTCAGAAGGGTCACTTCTAGCATCTTGCCATCCGGTGTCATCGCCACTTCCTCTACTTCCTGCCAGTAAAGCACCTGCATGTTCTTGCTAGGATAAAAGAATGGGAAGATCTCGATCCCGACAGGAGAGAAGATCATGTAGGCATGCTTGGCCAAATGAACCCCAGCCCACACCGCGAGCGCGATGAATGGCAACGTGAACAAGCCATACCAAGACTGTTTCAGCATCGGCTCCTGCGTCTTCCACAGATCCAGACTCAAGCAGTAGAGAGCAATTCCCACACAGAAGAAGACCAGCGCCAGGACGAAAAAATGGGCCGCTTGAGCGTTGCGCGTAAAACGAATCTCCTGCAAACCACGTTCAGCATTGGGCGAGGCGTTGGCATGCATGAAATAAGGGAGGGAAGGTGAAGAAGCGAGCGCTACAACGCAAGCACGCCTTCTAAGTCACATCGATGGCTAAACCGTTCAATCTTCTCTGCTTTCCCAGTATCGATATTGATATCGATCAGGGCGCCACAAAGAAGAACCTCGCCTTTAGCAATCGGGAAACGTGCCGGCATCGACGTGCGAAACCGATAAAGTACTGCTTCAATCTGGCGTCCGAGAATCGATTCTGCTGGGCCGCACATCCCGGCATCACAAAGGAACGCCGTGCCTCCAGGAAAGATCTGTTCATCCGCAGTCTGAACATGCGTGTGAGTTCCCACGAGCGCCGAGATCTTACCATCCATCCACCGACCTAACGCTATCTTCTCGCTTGTCGTTTCCCCATGGGCATCGACAAAAAGCACTTTGGTTTCCTCTCGCAATTTCGCCACCTCAGCCTCCAAGGCGAGGAACGGATTTTCCAAGTTCGGCTGGGTAAACGTCCGTCCCTGGACTTGAAGAACGCCCACCTTCCCTTTCTTGGTCTCTAGGACAATCGAGCCATGGCCAGGGGTCCCGTCAGGGTAATTCAGTGGGCGTAGCAAGCGGGGCTCTGTTGGGAAATACTCGATGATCTCTTTCTGATCCCAAACATGATCCCCCGTCGTCACCACCGCAGCGCCAGCCCTCAGCAAGTCGATGGAGATCTTCGGCGTGATTCCTCGCCCGCCCGCTGAATTCTCACCGTTGACCACAATAAAGTCGACCGACCAGTGCTCACGGATCTTGGACAAGTTCTGGATCACGGCCTTTCGACCTGGCTCTCCCACGACATCTCCAAGAAAGAGAAGTCGCAAACATTGGTCTGAAGGGGCATCGGGCTTGGGCATAGACAGGGGGTAGCCTTAGCGGCCTTCCCCACGAAAGGCAATGGCTTCGTGAACCTCCGCCGCGACGCAATGGCGAGCGTCTCACGTTTGGTTGGCAAATCAGACAACGACAAATAGATCGAATTTGTCGTCAATCCCATGGCGAACCACTTGAATATCAACGTTCATTTGAAACCCATTGAAGGGAATGGTTTGAGCTACGAACTTCCGGTCCACTATAAAATCATGCGTCCTCGGCGCCTTCGCCGCCATTCTTTCACTCACATCAATCCTGGCCAAGAAGGCCAGGACCATCAACCTAGGGCAAGAAACATCAGCATTACCTTCACCTCTAGGTTCCCCCGTTGTCGATCTCAGCCACCCAATGTCAGAGGAGTTCTCCTCCGCCATCACCTCCTCGGGAAACAGACTCCTCGCACTCTACGTGCGCGACACCGATCACACCAGGAGACAAGCCCATCTTTCATGTGCAAGCACCCATCGGCACCGAAGACGCTTTCTTCTCCACCGAACAGTTCGAAGAAGCGACCTCCAGCCTAACCACCTTTTTTGGTAACCCTTCTGACGATAGTGATAGCTATATCCCGAATGGCGGCGCCCAATATCTAGGAATCTTCGATCAAGGAGAACACCATCTCAATTTCGCCACTCTCAGTCGCCGAGAAGTGTCGACTCCGGGCGAAGAAGGCCTCCTGACCTACTTCGCGGCGTCGATGAATAATGTGAATGGTAAGATCATCAGCCTTTATTGTAACGCCCCCGCTGAGCCCGGGGCCAATCGAACCCTAGCACGCGAAGAACTCGTCACCTGGCAACGAGCCGTGCTAGCCAGCAATCCGGCCACCCAATCAGAAACAATGTCCACAATGAGGCGCGGTGCCATCATCAGCGGAATCGCTGGTCTACTCGGGGCTTTAATTGGCATGCTTCTGCTCAAACGCAACAAGACCTAGTTGGACTGTACTTGGTCGTTAGGCCTCTGGATAGTAGCACCATTACCAGATGGGTCCGTGACGGACTATAAAGTCCAATGACTGTGGTCTCCGCTGCCATCCTTCTGTTTCTGATCGCCCTTGGCATGGTCTTTCCAAGAAAGAGCGTCATCGCCCCCGAGCCGGACGCAGACGAAGGCAAACCCGTGGTTGTTCCTCTAGCCATTCCCATGAACGCCGGACCGTCGTGCATCGCGGCGTTGCTTCTCATGGCCACGAAGGAACCTGACAAGGTGATGCAATGGGTATGGGCACTCACACTTGCCTGTGTCCTGTCGACAATCATTCTAACAGCCTCGGTATCGCTGTTTCGCTTCTTAGGTCGACGCGGCACCATCGCGATTGTGAACGCCTGATGGGCATGCTGCTTGTTATCATCTCCGTGCAAATGTTTCTGGATGGAATCGAGGTCTACTTGGCGAACTAACAACCTCGTGGCGATCGGGCACCCTCAAAGAAGCCAGTAGACGGAGAGGCCAGTTTCGCGAAGTTAACTAGTATGAGTAATGATGTCTACACTTTAGCAGATCTCCGCCAATGGCATGCCCAACCTCCAACCTGGGCGGAGGGTGAGAAGCCTATTCTTGCGGTCTTCGGAGATCCCGTAGCTCATTCGCTGTCGCCGCAGATGATGAACCCAGCTCTCAAAGCCATCGGAGTCGCCGGGCGTTATGTGCGACTGCACATCTTGGAAGACGAGTTCTCGGAGGCGGTCCGTCTGTTGCCTAAGCTGGGCTTTGTCGGTACCAATGTGACCATTCCGCACAAGTTCAATGCACTGCAGAATGTAGATGAGGTGGATAGCTTGGCCCAGCGGCTTGGTGCTGTGAATACGGTGGTCGTTCAGGAAGATCAGTTGTTGGGATTCAATAGCGATGGCCCAGGCTTTCTCCGATCGCTGACCGAAGCCTTTCACGTCGATGCGAAGGATCTTCGTATCTTGATACTTGGCTCCGGCGGTGGTGCCGGGCGGGCTGTGGCCATTCAATGCGCCTTAGTGAAGTGTGAGCGTCTCGTGCTCGTCAATCGCACCGCAGCCAAGGCACAAGTCGTCGCAGATGAGGTCCGCCCACTTTTTCAAGACGATCATTTGGCGGGACCTATGGAGCGATTAGAAGCCGTGGCATGGGAAGACGATGCCCTCGCCCATCAGTTGGACCACACGGACCTCATCATCAATGCGACCTCAGCAGGGATGAAACTTACTGATCCCGATCTCTTATCGAACGGACTCATTCAACCGCATCACTTGATCTATGACATGGTCTACAAGCCTGCCCGGACCAAGTTCATCGCTTCGGCCGAAGCCGCCGGAGCCCGCGCGACGAACGGTCTGTCGATGCTCCTTCACCAAGGTGTTATTTCCTTCGAGACCTGGTTTAATCGCCCTGCTCCTATCGACGTCATGCGAGAGGCTTTACAGAAAGCAGCAGCCGAGGCTAGCTGACCAATCAAGGACGGGTGCTTGTTAGGCTCCGAGCTGAGCCAATAGCTCACGGAAACGAACAACCACACGCTCCTTGCCTAACACTACCAAAATGATGAAAAGATCGGGACCGCCAGCTTGCCCACTCGCGGCAACACGCGCGGGAAACATTAGCTTGCCTTTCTTCTGCTCAAGACTTGCCGCAGCCGAATCAATCGCGGCATCGATAGCCGCCTCATCCCAACTGGCCGTGGCTTCGAGAGCCTTGAGGAGAGCTTCAAGCTTTGCGCTGCTTTGGTCATCTTTGGCCAACTTCTTCAGCGCCTTGCTGTCTAAGTCACAATGATCCCCTTGTAAGAAGGCAATCTTCTGTGGCAACTCAGAAACGATGCTTACCTTTGTTTGCATCAATGGAAGGATCTTACGAAGCGTCTCTTCCGGGACATCCATCCCACTAGTCTGCACCGCAGCCACCGCATGCTCCCAGTAGGCATTCTCATCCAAGCCCATGAGCCGTTGCCCATTGAACCAGTTCAGTTTAATCAGGTCAAAGGAGGCATTGCTCTTGTTGATCCCAGGGAAGTCAAAGCGTTCGATGATCTCGGACAGCGCCAATAGTTCACGGTCGTCCTTAGGAGACCAGCCTAGCAGTGCCAGATAGTTCACTACTGCGTCTGGCAAATACGCCTTCTCTGCATAGTCACTCACAGAAGCTCCCAAATCACGCTTGCTCATCTTCGAACCATCCGGATTCAAAATCAGAGGAATGTGTGCGTAGGTTGGTGGCGTTTGACCGAGAGCTTCGAAAAGCTCGATATGCTTTGGTGTGTTTGAAAGGTGATCCTCTCCACGAATGACATGGGTGATGCCCATCTCTAGATCGTCGATCACATTGACGAAGTGAAAGATGTAGGAGCCATCCGGTCGACGGATCGTCATATCAGGTTCATCGCGGGTGAACTCGACCCGCCCGCAGACCTGATCATCAACCACCACCGGCTTGCCAGGCGATTTAAAACGGACAGCACCATTCTCCTCCGTATAGACAAGATCTTTGCTCTGAAGCACCTCCAAATGTTTGTCGTAGAATGATTGGCGTTGGCTCTGGAAATACGGGCCGTGATCGCCGCCGATCTCAGGGCCTTCGTCCCATTCCAGTCCGAGCCATTGCATTCCTTGGAGAATCACTTCGATGCCGTCGTCGATATTGCGATTCCGATCCGTGTCCTCGATACGTAAAACAAAGGCCCCCCCGCAGTGTCTAGCATATAGCCAATTGAAGAGCGCCGTACGCGCACCGCCAACGTGCAAGTAGCCGGTGGGCGAAGGGGCGAAGCGTGTGCGAACGGTCGATGAACTCATGGTAGGCGAAGGTGCCTCTTTGTCCCCAGCCTGCAACCTCTGCTTGCGTCCTGCTCGACTGCCTGGATGCTTCAACTCATATGAAGGAGGTCAAGGATTCGCCCCGCGCCCATGTGCGGATTGGCTACGATGGACGTGTTCACAAAACCTACCGCGGTCGGATGGCTGAAGAACGTTACCACACGGAGAAGACCATCTTGCGCTTCCTTGAGCGCCGTGGCTGCGATTTCGTTCCTCGAATGCTGGACTGCGACGACGATCAATTACTCCTTGTCATGTCGAATTGTGGGCAACCCGTGGATACCATGACTCAGCCGAAGATGGACGCTCTCTTTGACGAGTTGGAAGGCTTCGGTGTACGACATGCCGACCAGGCGACTCGCAACGTGACCTATGATGCTCGGCGAGGCCGCCTTTGTGTGATCGATTTCGAGTTTGCCGATCTGGTAGACAAGCATCCGACTCGACCAGCCTGGACCATCTTGCGCTGGGCAGGCAAAGTCGATAAAGGTCGTTTTCGGAAGCAGAATGACGACACACTTGCCGTTTTCACGATTGACCAAGAAGGCTTCCGGCAACTTGCCGAAGAAGGTGAAGCCAATATCGAGGATGGCGATTTGGTCTTCGTCGTCTGCGACGGCATGGGCGGAGCCGCCGCCGGAGATCTGGCCAGTGAAATGATCGTGGGTCGCTTGCGGGAGAAGATACCCCGCACCTACGAACAAGCCGCGAACCATCTTTATCCAGATCGGCTAGGCGTGCTAAAGGAGTGTCTGGAAGACACGCATGAAGCTGTGAACCGTCTGGCCGAGAAGAAGCGTCACTTGGCGGGCATGGGAGCCACCGTGACACTTTGCTGGTTCACTCCAGAGAATGTCTACTACGGTCACGTGGGGGACACCCGACTCTATCGTTTGCGCCAGGGTGAGACAGAACAAATCACGGAAGATCATTCGCGTCCTTGGCAGCTCATGAAACGTGGTCAAATAAACGAACGGGAGTATCGCGCGCACCCGCAGAAGAATATCATTCAACAAGCCATCGGTGCGGGCAGACAAATAGTGGCCCCCATGATAGGAGCTCTTGCCTTAAGAAAAGATGACTGGTTCTTACTCTGCTCTGATGGACTCATTGGCGGCCTCTGGGAGAAACACGTGAAGGGAATTCTCGGCCAAGCATCTAGTCCCTCTGCGATCACTGACGAATTACTCACGAAATCCCTTGAAGACGATGGCCGCGACAATATCAGCCTGGTTACTGTGGAAGTCAGTTAAGGTTTCTGAGCAAGTATCTCGCTAGTTCGAGCACGCCACAAATCACAAGAAGCGAACCAGAGAAAGGCGTCCATCTACTCTGTGAGCCTGGCCGTTCAAAGAATTCATGTTTGGGCCTAACAGAAAATTCGTGCCCTCCTAAGATGAAAAAAGGCGCAGAGATTATAAGATCTCTGCGCCCAGTGAGAGGTAGGGAATAGACGCCCTACCCTTTGGGGAGAATTACTGCATCAATCACGTGAATGACGCCATTTGAGGTCGCCACATCGGTCTTCACAACATTGGCAGAATCGATCATTACCTTACCGTCTTTAACGGAGATAGTCGCTTTCTTGCCGAGCACGGTGTCCACTTCGCCAGCCTTGACGTCTTTGGCCATCACCTTCGCTGCCACGACGTGATACTTAAGGATGCTCGCCAGCTTGTCCTTGTTTTCTGGCTTCAATAGTGTTTCAACTGTTCCCTTCGGAAGCTTCGCGAAAGCTTCGTTAGTTGGAGCAAAGACCGTGAATGGTCCTTTGCCTTTGAGAGTGTCTACGAGGCCTGCAGCCTTTACCGCAGCAACGAGGGTCGAGAAGTCTTCAAGACCCGCAGCAGTATCGACAATATCTTTTTTACTACCTTTGTGGTGGTCCGCCATGGCCAGTCCTGCGAAGGTGAAGAGTGCTGCAATGAGTGTGAGGAAAGAAGTTTTCATGTATTTGATTTTTAAAGGTTTTGTAAGTTAAATTTTAGTTTGACTAGAAACATGGGCCCCTGCTGCTTGTCTTATCAGGAAACGCAGGACCAGCCTTCGTGGATTCAAAAAAGTGCCTTTCTTCTGAAGATTTATTTCATCACTTTGGGGTGTCCGACTTCCCGTTAAAAACGTAAGGCGGGCTCTCATGGCATGCCTACTTCAGGCCCACATATTGCAATCATCGGAGCCGGCTGCTCAGGCTTGGCCGCAGTCTGGGCCTTTAGACAAACGTCTGCCCAGGTAATTATCTTCGAGCAGAGACGTAGATTCCCAGAAAGAACGGCCACCGGAAGTGCTAGAGGTTGCCACATCGCTATCGGCATCAGCGACTTTCAAACCGAAACCGCGGGCGTCCCTAATCTGAGTCACCGACAGATACCAATCGATGATCTTAACAGGATAGGTAAACATGATTCGCTCTTTAGTCAGATTGGAGAAGTCGCGCCAAGCAACGCTCTCCTAGATTCCGAGCCCAAGCTCAATTACCGCCTTGGAATCAAGAGGAAGTGGCTGCTTGGGAGACACTACGTCTCCTCTTCGCCAGGAACGCCCTCGCCGACAAAAACTGCGTCTAACTTGCCGTCCAATCGGGACTCGATGTGGGGGCACGAATGGCCTAGCTTCCCCCTATGAGTAGCGCACCCAGCATTGAGACCCATGAGGAAGTCATGTTCTTCGATACGGATCTTGGAGGGGTCGTGCACAACATTGCTTATCTTCGATTTATCGAAACGGCTCGTACTCGCTTAGCTGCTCAGTTAGGCATGGAACTGAAGGAGATGGCGGCGACCCAACTCTACCCTGTCGTCACGCGCACAGAGATCGACTATCGCAAACCCGCCACTCTCGGAGATCATCTCGTCATCCAAGGCGAGCTCGAAAAGTTCAATCGCAGCCGTTTTTGGTGTCAATTTGAGATACGACTCCGTGATGACATAGACAAGCTCCTCGTCATCTCTCGCCAGTGCCTTGCCCTCGTCCAGATGCCCAAAGGCAGGCCCATGGCATTATCGAAGTCTTGGCAAAAGGACCTTTCCCTGTGCTACAGGCCTTCTTCCTAGCGATAGCATTGGCCTCTTACAGGATTCTCGGCTACCCTAGTGAATGCGCATTCTCAAGCGATACCCTGATCTGGCGAGCGTCTCCATTGCGAAATCTATCCTGGAGGGCGAAGGCATGGAGCCCTTCATCGCTGATGAGAATCTCGCCAGTTCGGATCTTCCCGCCATCTTCGCCACGGGTGGCATTCGGCTCATGATTCCAGATGAAGATTACGAACGCGCCTGCGCGGTCTTGAGAGATTCCGAAGCCAATGCGGCCTTGCCAGATGACTTTGACCCAACGGATCAGGATTCGAAGACAGAATCGCCATTGAGCTGACTACCATTCACGGCTAGAGGTTCGGGCTTATGGCAAACGCACGCCTCATGGCCTTCCATCTCCTAACCAAATGGGATCATTCGCAGCGTCACGCGCAGGATCTCATCGGGGAGGCCTTCGATGCTCGCAGAGCACTCGCTCCGAAAGACAAAGCCTTGGCCCAACACCTCGTCTTCGGGGTGCTCAGACATCGCCGCCTGCTAGATGAATGGATCGGCCGGTTACGAAAAGGCAAGAAGCTGGATGATGAGGTCCGACTGATCCTCCAGCTCGGTCTCTTCCAACTCTTTTACACGCGCATCCCCGACCACGCAGCCGTGAATGAAACCCTGCGCCTGGCCTCGTCCAAGACCCGCGGTCTGGCCAACGCCGTGCTCCGTCGAGCCACTCGCGAACGCGCTGTCTTGGAGACGATGGCGAAAGAAGCGCCCCTTGCGATGCGCCATTCACTTCCAGACTTTCTCGTTGAAAAATGGTTAAGCCAGTTTGGCAAGAATGATACGGAAGCTCTTTGTCAGTGGTGTCAAGAGCCCGCCCCGATCTACTTCCGCCGAAACGATCTTCGCCCTGGCTCAGCTGAACTCTGTCAGGAGCACGGCCTTAAGGAGGCAGATGTGGGTGAGCGTGATGACTTCTACCACGTTGAAGATATTCCTCAATTGCTACTCGATGCCGGCGTTGGCTACATTCAAGATCCTGCCACGGTCCTTGCGTGCGATTTGTTAGGGGTGAAATCGGGGCATCGCGTGCTCGATGCCTTTGCCGCTCCCGGCGGCAAGACAGCTTACCTTACCCAGCTGATGGGCAATGAAGGTACCCTGATCTCCACAGACTCCCTGGACAAACGACTCGACCGGTTGCAGGAGAACCTTCAGCGTCTCGGGGTGAGACGCCCTATGGTTCGCAAAGCGGAATGGACAGAGCCTCAGCCGGACCTAGAACTCTTTGATAGAATCCTTCTCGATGTCCCGTGTAGCAACACCGGAGTGCTTCGCCGCCGCGTCGATCTCCGTTGGCGTCTCGAACCCAAGGTCTTCGCAGAAATGGCAGCCCTTCAGTTCAAACTAGCAACCAACGCACTCAAACAACTACGCCCAGGTGGCCGAGCCGTCTACAGCACCTGTAGCATCGAACCTGAAGAGAATGAAAACCTCATCGATTGCCTGTTAGAGAAAGACCCGACCCTGGAACGTCGGGACGTCGTCCGTTCAACACCTCAAACAGACGGCTACGACGGCGCCTTCGCTACGCTGTTAGTCAAGCAAACTTGACTCCGATCACCTAACTTCAGCCGAGACAGCAATACTTTGGTGAACATTAGTTTCTTAAACGGTATCACGAGTCCTCCTTCATAGGTAAATTTGCTTTCTAACCTACGATCATACACAACGGTCTCAGGCTCGTTGGACTCCTACAGCGTTTGCCTCCTCCCATCCAAGCACCTACCAACGGCTCCTCATCTCGCTGTCGATGGCTCTGAAAGATTCAGCCATTCCCGGACTTCTTTCTTCACCCACCACAGCCCTCGGCTTGACGGCCTACTCGGGACGTCACACCCTCGGCCAGATGAAAGAGCTTCATTCGGTCGACGAGATCCTCAAACACCTTCAGGAAACCGCACACCTCGAAGGCGTTGTTTTTCAAGGCGTATCTCTAACGGAAATAGAGAGTCAATTGAGCAACGTCACGTTGGATGAAAGCATCTTTCTCGGATGCGCCATGACGCCTGCTTTCGCGCTCGACGTCCAGCGACGCGGTGGCATCGTCTTTCCCCATCTTAAGGATCGACCCTACCACGCCTTTCGTCCGCATCTCTACACGCCGGAAGAACTCTTCGCTGGCTTTGATCGGCACGACCCGTGCACCTACTGTCAGACGCCCGACGCCACCATTCACCTGCATTGGCAAGAAACCGGACAAGTCGCCCCCAAACACGTGCTCGATGGTATCCTTCGACGCGCGCACGACCAGTCGATCACCGATGCTCTCACAGAATACCTGGAGTCGATCAATCGGAAGGTCGTTGCCATCATGGGCGGCCATTCCATGCTCCGTACCGACCCGCGCTACCGTGAAGTCGCTCAGATTGCACGCTCACTCACACAGAAAGGTTACTTGTTAGTCAGTGGCGGTGGCCCCGGCGCCATGGAAGCGACCCATTTAGGCGCCTGGTTTGCAGAACGGCCCAACAGCGACCTCGAGGACGCTCTCAGTATCCTCGCCAAAGCTCCAAGCTACCGTGATCTTGAGTGGCTCACCTCTGCCTTCGAAGTCCGCGAACGCTATCCATGGACCAGCGAAGCCTGTGATAGTCTCGGCATCCCCACCTGGCTCTACGGTCACGAACCCCCAACACCCTTTGCCACCCATATTGCCAAATACTTCGCCAACAGCTTGCGCGAAGAAGGCCTCATCACCATCGCCGTCCACGGCATCATCTTCTCGCCTGGCAGCGCTGGCACGATCCAGGAGATCTTCCAAGACGTCACCCAGAATCACTACGCCACCTTAGGAATCGTTAGTCCCATGGTCTTTCTCGACAAGATCTTCTGGACCGAAACAAAGCCCATTTACCCACTTCTGCAAAGCCTGGCAGAAGGCCATCTCTATGGCAAGCTTCTCGGACTAGCAGACACCGTAGAAGAAACGATCCACCTCATTGAGACACTCCCACCCGAGAAGCCAGAGCAATCCCCCAACTGGCACTTCTGTCGAGCCCACTGTGGGATGAGAGACTGACGTAAGACGGTTTGGCGTAAAAGGACACCCCATCACCAAAAGTCTATCACGGTAACCACCACCTGATTGACTCTCGCTGCTTGAATCAACAGCGCTCAGTAATTAGATCCTCTTCACCATGACATTAGCAACTTTGGGAAGCCTTCTGATAATAAAGCCACTTCGCTTGGTAATGTTTGGCCTGTTAATCGCACAGTCCTTCGCGTTGGGGCAACGGGTCTGCCCAGACCGGGACTATATTTCCGTGAGGAGCTCAATAGTGAAAATTCCTGGAAACCCGAGAACGATCATTTCCGGAGGCAAGGTGAGTATCGCCGACGGTATGCTTTCTTGGGTAGAGCGCGAAGATCGAAAGCTCTTGTTTCGATTCGATAAGGACGCCAATCAGTGGCGACCGGAGAATCTAGCGGACATTGCTAAGAAGTCGGGGGAAGAGGAACCCTTGCCCAGCGTTGAACTGACTTACGCCGGAATGGCAGAAAATCAAAACCTGCACGTCTTTCGTCTCACCGTATCGCCTGGAGAAGGCAAGGTGGACACCAGCCACCTCTACTTGCGAAAAGCCGATTAGCACGGGCTCAGGAGCTGCAGGTAAAAGTTGACGCTTAGAATCCGGTCGACAGCCCGGCACCTCGCCGCGATGATGCCGCCCTTTATGAACGGAGAGCGCCCATCGATTACTGACCTCCTGGGAGCTGAAGCCAATGGCGAGGAGGGATGCTCGCGCCTGACCGATCGCATGCAGGCGTTCTTCGCCGCGGATGGGCCGATGTCGGATGGCGAGGGGTTTGAGTATCGCCCCCAGCAGCAGGAAATGGCCGTTGCCGTGGCGGAAGCGTTGGCCACGAGCCGGCCTTTGATGGTCGAAGCCGGGACCGGCGTAGGGAAATCGTTAGCGTATTTGATCCCGGCGCTCTTGCATGCGGCCAAGCACAACAAGAAGGCGATCGTCTCGACCCACACGATCAATCTTCAAGAGCAGCTCATTCTCAAAGACATTCCGTTGGCGATGGATGTGCTAGGTCTCGATCTGAAGGCCGTCCTCTACAAAGGCCGGGGGAATTATCTTTGCCCTCTGCGGCTGCAAGCAGCCATGAGCCAGACGCGCGAACTCTTCTCAAGTAGTGAAGATCAGGAGTTGCAGGCTATCTGGGAATGGAGTCAGACAACAAAAGATGGGTCGTTGAGCGATCTCACGTTCTCGCCTAATCCCAAAGTGTGGGCTCAGGTGCGGAGTGAGCCTCACGTTTGCACCAAGCGTCGCTGTAAGGACACGCCTTGTTACTACCAAGCACTTCGCAAACGCGTGGACGAGGCCCATGTCGTGGTCATGAACCATACGTTGTTCTTCACCTTGTTAGGAGCAATTGATGAGATGGAGGACCCGAACATGGAGGGCTTCCTCTTTCCCAATGACTTCGTCGTCTTTGACGAGGCCCACACGTTGGAAAATGTCGCCGCGAAACAGTTAGGGCTGAATCTTTCGTATTCGAATGCGGCCTTCGACTTGCATCGCCTTTACAATCCGAAGACACGGAAAGGGATTTTTCAATCGCTCCGCGATCCCACCGGCGCCCAAGCCGTGGCCGATCTAAGCGAAGAAATGGAGTTCTTTTTTAATGAGATCGAGAACTCCTGCCGATTCCAAGGCGAACATCGTGTCCATCGTGTGCGCGATGCGGGACTCACGGAGGACACCCTTGCGAGTTCCATCATCGGTGTCGAGAAACTCATCGGCCAACGGAGCGATGACCTTGACGACGAGAACAAGAAACTCGAACTCGAAGACCTGGGACGTCGCTTACAAGAACTTCGCCTGAACATCCGCGGCTTCCTTGATCAGGAATGGAACAACCACGTCTATTGGGTGGAACGCGTGGGGCAATCGGCCAATGTCACCCTCAATGCGGCCCCATTAAACATCGCCGAACGTTTCCGCGACATCTTCTTCGGTAGCAACAAGCCTGTAATCCTCACCAGCGCGACGTTAGGCACCGGCGAGAAAGGTCTCAGTTATTTCAGTTCGCGCATCGGCGCTGAAAAAGTCCGGGCCGAACAAATCGGTAGTCCCTTCAACTACATGAAGCAGATGCGACTCTACGTCGCCAAGACCATGCCCGAGCCGAATGATATTGATTTTGAAGAAGCGTTAGAAAAACAGATTCAGCACTTCGTCACCCAGAGTTCCGGGCGTGCGTTCGTCCTTTTTACCAGCTACCGCCTGATGCAACGCATCGCCGGCCGCATGACTCCTTTCTTCTCAGGACAAGGTTGGCCCCTGCTCGTCCAGGGTTCAGGGAAACCACGCGCCACGCTTGTCGAGATGTTTAAGAAAGACATCGGCAGCGTGCTCTTCGGTACAGACAGCTTCTGGACAGGCGTCGATGTACCCGGCGAAGCTCTCTCTAACGTCATCGTCACGCGATTGCCATTCGCCGTCCCAGATCATCCATTAGTCGAATCGCGGCTTGAACAGATCCGCGAACGTAACGGCAATCCCTTTATGGAGTACTCCGTGCCTGAAGCCGTGCTCAAACTCAGGCAAGGCATCGGTCGTCTCATCCGCTCGGAGAAGGATCGCGGCATCGCCGTCATCCTCGACAACCGCGTGCTGACAAGGAGGTATGGTAAGATCTTCCTGCAAGCCCTGCCGCAAACGCGGCTGGTCGTGGTGGAGTGATCCCTCAATGCCCATATCATTCCTATTTCAACGCGCCCATCTGTCATCCCTTATCTCATCATGGAGTAAGCCGAACAAGTGAACGGCTTACTCCAGCAAGCCTTTTAGGCCGAGTTGCTTGGTAAACTCATGCATGCTGAGCTGGCGTTCGGAGATTGCCGCGTGATGCTCGGCGCTCCGATGGGAGAATTTGGACCGTCTCCCGGTATAGTCTTTGTCACTGTCGATGACTGCGATGCAGTCTACCACCGTGCTCTTGATGCCGGCGCGACCGTTCTCATGGAAATGACGACAATCAAACACGCTGCCGAACGCTACGGTGGCGTGATCAACAAACACGGAAACTCATGACTGATTGCTAACCAACAGAAAAAGTGGGTTGGGAACAGCAACAACAGGTAATCGATAGCCTGGCCGATCAAGAACCGGGCTAATGAATCGTCCACCACACCCAAACGACACGAACGCTCTAGCACATCAGATCTAGCTATCCACGATTCATCTGTTTCATTGTATGCGCCGCTAGGATGATGGACTAGGACTGAGCGCCTCTCTGTTATCTGCATTTTCAACTCTCGCCTCCAAAGATCCGAAAACTCGCAGCCGCAGAAGGCGTGCGCCCAACCAGCATGACGCGAATGGTACGACGGCTCGAAGATCTGAAGTTGGCTAGGCGCAAGACTTTCCCAAGTGATGGCCGCGTGGCCCACGTCGTTTACACCTCAGGAACGATCCGCATACTCGAGAAAGGAAAAGCCCAACGCGTACGAGTTGAAGCCCGCAGATCTTAAGGCCTTGCATCGCGGATCCAAATTGCTGACCCAGTTCTCGACGAGAGACTAGGATGACAGATCGCCATTCACTCCCCTGGCATCGGGCGCGAGTCATTCTAAGACGCCTGTTAGCTGCGGACTTGGATGCCTTTCAGGCCTACCGGCACGATGAGGAAGTCGGACGTTACCAAGGCTGCGAGCCCTGGTCGGCCACCAAAGCTCTGACATTCCTAGAAGCAATGAGCACTGTTGATCTTCTCGATCCGGGAACTTGGTGCAAGATTGGCATCGCTACTCGCAACCGAAGCCATTCGACTGGCGACTGATCTCTTATTTGAGCAAACCGCAGTCGATCAGATCGTTTGCATTACTGATGCGCGCAACCTTGCTGCCAATGGACTCTTGCGACGCATGCGAATGGACCATGTTCGCACAGAGGACGCCCTCTTTCGAGGCGAGCCTTTCCAGGAACACGTCTTCTGGCTTTCTAGAGAGACTCATTTATCCCATCATAAAAGCAAACGTTCCACGTAATGGAATTTGGTGAGATCAAGGAATCCGAACTCGAAAACTTGCTAGGGCTGTACGAGCAGCTCCACGAGTCCGACTTGCCGCGTCCAGAGCCGTCTAAGATACAGCGCATCTGGGCCAATATTCAGGACAGCAAAGAGCATCTCTACCTCGGTGCTTACGTCGATCGATCTCTCGTATCGACGTGTCCGCTTAGCTTAATCCCCAACCTCACGCGGGGATGCCGGCCTTACGGCGTAATCGAGAATGTCGTGACCGACATGGCATTCCGGCGACGCGGAATCGGAAAGGCAATCTAAAAACTCGCCTTGGATGAAGCTTGGAAGCGGGCATGCTATAAAGTAATGCTTCTCACGGGACGGATGAACGAGTCGATTCTACGAGTCCGCGGGATTCGACCCTCATTCTAAGCAAGCGTTCCTTGCAAAGCCACCGACTCCTAACAACGACCCTCTCGAGATTAAACGCTATGGCCATCGAGAGAGCGTTTGAAGATTGTTCGATTGCACTGCTCGACGCAGATTCATCGCGAAGATCTCTTCAACCTGATCGAATCCAACCGCAGTCGCCTTGAGAACTTCTATTCAGCAACGGTTGAGCGCACGTTGACACCTCAAGATACCAAAGAATATTGCCAGTTCATTGCGGAACGCATCGCCAAGAAACTCGATTTCCCTTACATGATCAGTGATCATATGACTGGCGAGTAGGTTAGCCTGGTTGAAATCGAGAGTGTCGCCATGAAGAACGGGTTCGAACTTGAGGGAACCGTTCGAAACGATTGTATGACAACCGACGGGCAACTCGTAGATCTAGAGCGATTCTCAGAAGTTTTCAGACATTGAAAAGAAACATTGAGTAAGCATTGGAACTGCGCACTGCGTGCGGCCAGTTTGAGTTCCGGTCTGTAAAGGGCTGATGCTGCGTTACTTGTCGGTCAAAGGGCTCGCTCTTCTCCCTCCTCGTGCCTTGCCTCAGCCCCTTACAGCCGCGGTTCAATTGTCAGCCTACTTCTGAGAATCGCTCTAGACTACTACGGGAGAGTGTTCTCAATCTTTAGCTGCAGTTGGAAACTAGCAAAATACAAACACGGACAGGAAGCTCGTACGACCCCAGTCTAGACTAGACCTTCACGATCGCGCTTGGGGAGTTTGGCGACGACGAGAGCGTAAGAGTGGTCACAAAGTTCGCGCACGAGCTTCGGCGTTAGAGAGCCATCGAGAACAAGCGTGTTCCAGTGGCGTTTGTTCATGTGATAGCCAGGTACAATGGCATCATGGTCAGCTCGCAGTTCCACCGCACGGTCAGGATCGCACTTGAGGTTCGTGCGACCAACTTCCATCCCGTCCTCAATCTCGAACCCGAGCGTGGCGAACCCCTTGCCCTTCACTTTGTAAACAAGGACATCTGGACCGAAGGGCGTCTCTTCAATAACGGCAGGTTTGGCTAAGAGATACTCGCGGAGCTCGTCTGGATTCACAAATCTAGCCTAATAAGGCGTTGTGTGAATCCAAGCCTATTGCTTCTCTTGCTCGAGGGCTTCGATGATGGAGTCCACGCTATGGAGCACCTTCTTGGCAACTTCGGCATCACCGACTTTGAGGCCGAAATGTTTCTCCAAGGCCACGACCACTTGAAGGGCATCGACCGAATCCAGGCCAAGACCTTCTGGGCCAAAGAGGGGGGTGGCGTCCGCAATCTCCTCCGGTCCATGAGGGAGCATGAGTTCGTCCACGAGCACTTGCTTGAGCTTGGCTTTCGTTTCAGCAATGTCCATCCGAGGCGAAAGGAAGATTTCTAGGCCACTCCTTGGGCGAACAGGTGTGCAGGCGCTGAATACCAGTTCGGTGGAATACGCCGACGTGCGGCAAACCCCTCGTCATCACGATGATAATGCACGATCGCTTCCTCATCGCTCTGCCAGCACAGAAAGATTTCTTGCCCGTTGATCAGTGCCGGAAAGTCGACCAATCCCGTCTGAAACCCGATGTCTTTATAAGAACAACCAAGTTTTTCAAGCTCAGCTACGAGGCTTGTAATTTCTGCCATCGCTTTCTGGAATCGTGGCGAAACTCCACGGCCCTCAGTTCCAAGAGAACGGAGATCATTCCCCTTCTCGAGGATATCTCTAACAATCGCACGAACGAGAGGCAACATGTGGTTGGCCTCGTCGGGAGTGAAATAGCGCATCGCTTTCATCATAGTGTTCTGGGAGTGCCGGCAGACTGAGGCACAGACTCCTCCTCGGCAATGAGAAATGCCATTTGAACCCACACGTCTCTCGAATAAGAGAAACTGCGGATATGAGCGGTTGAGACCCTTGTGTTTACTAGAGAAATCAGGTTAGAACACAGCCACTGCATGCATTCACTACTCCTTCTACTCATCGGCATGGCTCTGGTCTTAGGAGGAATCCTCGGACTTCGCTTGCACGCCTTTCTCGCGTTGATCGGTGGTGCCATGGTCATCGCCTTTCTCACCCCTGAGAATTCCCTGAAACGGTATGTGGAGACGGAAATGTTAAGCAAAGGGCCGGCATCCGAGTTCGACATTCGGCTTGCGCAAGAAGCCATGGCCGAGAAGACCCCGGTCAAGCGCGTGGTCGAGGGCTTTGGCGAAACCTGTGGCAAGGTGGGCATCCTCATCGCCATGGCGTCCGTCATCGGCGCGTGCTTGCTAGAGTCAGGTGCGGCTCAGCGCATCGTGCAAGCCATCCTCGCTGCCTTCGGCGTGGCCCGGGCGCATCTTGCCTTTCTGTTCTCAGGGTTCTTGTTAGCGATTCCAGTATTCTTTGACACCGTTTTCTACTTGCTCATGCCGATTGGGAAAGCCATGCGGCGAAAAACTGGGAAGAATTACCTCCTCTACATCCTCACCATCGTGGCCGGTGGTACGATGGCGCATTCGCTTGTGCCGCCTACCCCTGGCCCCCTGTTTGTTGCGGGAGAGTTGGGCGTAGAACTACCTACCATGATGATAGCAGGCTTCATTGTTGGTGCCTTTGCCGTCACCTTTGGCTACGCGTGGGCCTTTTGGCAGAATAGCCGTCATGAGATCACCTTACCCGACGAACTAGACCTACCCGAAGGCACGATCGAGAAAGAAGCCAAGCTACCACCTCTTGTATTAGCCTTGTTGCCAGTGATCCTTCCTATCATTTGGTTAGCAGTTGGAAGCATTCTCAAAGTACAAGGAAACACGGCTAGCTTCGTTCCTCTCTTGAACGACAAGAACCTCGCGTTGATCGCCGGTGCTGTTCTTGGCTTGTTCATGTTAGGCTTTTACGGACGAGCCGACGCCACCTGCCAGCGTAGGAAGATTCATGAGGCCCTCCAATCTGGCGCGGGTATCCTCTTAATCACGGCTGCGGGCGGCGCTTTCGGTGCCGTCCTCCGCCAAACGGGTATCGGTGCTGACATCGCAGCGATGTTAGGCTCTTCTGCGTCTTGGCTTGCCCTGCCCGTCGTGTTTCTGGTCACCACGATTGTGCGTACGGCACAAGGATCCGCCACCGTCGCCATGATCACAGCGGCCCCCGTAGCGGCGGCCTTTCTCCCACAAATCATGTTTCATCCGGTTTATTTGGCGCTAGCGATTGGCTGTGGGTCCAAGCCCATTCCATGGATGAACGACTCCGGTTTCTGGATCATCACCCGTATGAGCGGCATGAAAGAATCGGAAACATTGCGCTTCGTCACGCCGATGATGTCGTTGATGGGTCTGGTCGGTCTCGTCGCTACGTTGATTGGCGCTTGGCTTTTTCCCATGGCGTGATTGATAGAAGCCATCATGAAAACACCTGAGGATTTACGATCACGCCGCTGGTTCGGCCCTGCTGACTTGCGTTCCTTTGGCCACCGCTCGCGTGCCAAGCAAATGGGATGGGATAGCGAGGATTGGGAGGGCAAACCCGTTATCGGTATTCTCAACACGTGGTCCGATCTCAATACCTGCCACACCCATTTCAAGATCGTAGCCGAACAGGTACGCAAAGGGGTGCTTCAAGCAGGCGGACTTCCGGTGGAAATGCCGGTCATGTCCGTCGGCGAGATGTTCACGAAACCAACGAGCATGCTCTACCGAAATTTCCTCGCCATGGAAACCGAGGAAACCCTGCGCTGCAATCCCATCGATGGAGCAGTCTTGTTAGGAGGCTGCGACAAAACAACCCCAGCCCTGCTCATGGGAGCTCTTTCCATGAACATTCCAGTCGTCTATGTCCCGGCCGGTCCCATGCTTCGCGGGAACTGGCGCGGGGAAGTGTTGGGTAGTGGTTCCGATGTGTGGAAGTATTGGGACGAGAAACGCGCCGGCAACATCACCGACGATGACTGGGCGGAGATCGAAGAAGGCATCGCACGCTCGCCCGGTACCTGCATGACCATGGGCACCGCCTCCACCATGACGTCCATTGCCGAAGCCATGGGTTTCACCTTGCCGGGCGCGTCTTCAATTCCCGCCAGTGATTCCAACCACCAGCGCATGGCTGCGCAATCCGGGCGGCAAGCCGTGGAGAATGTCTGGCAACATCGCAAGCCCACCCAGATCGCCACGATGAAAGCGTTTGAGAATGCCATCATCACCGACATGGCCATTGGCGGGTCCACCAACGCGATTGTCCACCTCGTCGCCATGGCGGGCCGAGCCGGCCTCGAGCTTCCGTTAGAAACCTTCGACGAGATTTCCCAACGCATTCCCTTCATCCTCGACGTACGTCCTTCAGGCCGCTTTCTCATGGAAGACTTCTACTACGCGGGTGGGCTTCGCGCCTTACTCAATCAGTTAGGCGATCTGCTCCACCTCGACTGCCCGACGGTCAACGGCAAGACGCTCGGGGAGAACATTGACAGTGCCGAGGTCCACAACACAGACGTGATCCGTCTGATCGACAATCCCGTCTCCACGGCAAGCGGCACCGCTATCCTTAGAGGCAATCTTGCCCCCAATGGTGCCGTCATCAAACAAGCCGCCGCCGATCCCAAATTCTGGCAACACACCGGGCCTGCCGTGGTCTTCAAAGACTACGGCGACCTTGCCGCACGCATTGATGACCCCGAACTCGACGTGACCGAGAACTCCGTTCTAGTGCTCCAGAACGTCGGTCCCAAGGGCGCTCCCGGCATGCCCGAGTGGGGCATGTTGCCCATTCCAAAGAAACTGCTAGAACAGGGCGTACGGGACATGGTGCGGGTGTCAGATGCCCGCATGAGCGGCACTAGCTACGGCACCTGCGTCCTCCACGTTTCTCCTGAATCCGCCATCGGCGGCCCACTAGCGCTCCTCCAGAACGGCGACGAGATCACGCTAAACATCCCGGCGCGCCAATTCTCTGTCAACCTAACCGACGCAGAGCTCGAAGCCCGCCGTGCCGCCTGGTCGCCTCCCGCCCCACATTACACCCGCGGCTACGGCAAGCTCTATCTCGATCATGTCACCCAGGCGGAACACGGATGCGACTTCGACTTTCTTCACGGAGAACCTGCTAGCGTCGCCGAGCCAGAGATCCATTAGATGGAGTTTTTAAGATAAGGCAATCGATCTGGCACGCTTATTGAGTGCTATGAAACTATCTGCTGCTTGTGTGTCAGCGCGTGCCTCGCGGGGCTTTACATTGATTGAAATGGTGCTGGTGTTAGCTGTTATTGCATTGTTGATTGGCGCAGAGGTCACCCACCTGATTGGGGCTGGGACTGTTGCCAGGATCGAAACGACTGGGATGAAGTTCAATGGGCTCCGGACAGCCCTGCAACTCTTTCAATTGGGCAACGGCCACTATATGACGCAGGAGCAAGGGCTACGCGCGTTGTTAGAAAAGCCGACTCAGGCGCCGGTGCAGTTACATTGGATCTCTCAGGTGAAGTCAGAAGATAGCTTTGTCGATCCGTGGGGTAATCCGATCCAGTATCGAGTGCCCAGCTCCTCAGGCGAAGGCTATGACGTGTTCTCCTGGGGGAAGGACGGTGTGGAAAATGAGAATGACGCTAGCTAACATTTACACACCTTGTTTGTCTTCATGCAGCTGGGACATCCTAACCCTGTGAAGGCCAAGAAGGCCGTGCTACCCTCAGAAAGTGCTGTTTCCGCGGTCCTAATTACTCCTTCTTCTTGTCCTTCTGCGGAGACGCAAAGAGAGCGTCGTCGAGGTCGACGTTATGCTTTACCGAAGAGAGCGTGAGGACACCGGTGAACGCAGGGTTCTTCACTTCTGAAGTCATGGGAAGCTTGATACCATCGACTTCCTTGTAGTCTTTGAGAGTGATCGTGACGGCCAACTCACCCTGAGGTCCTAGCGTCATCGTCTGTTCCATCTTGACCATGAGATGGCTCTCTTGGTCAAAGTACCAGGTTTCTTTGCGATCATCTTTGGAGGTGGCCTCGATGACAGAGACTTTCTTGCCATCAATCTCGACTTCCGGGAGCAACTTCATTCCCGGAAAATCTGCCTTCAGATTCAGTTCACGTCTGATGTTCGACTCCCGTTGGAGTTGAGCAAGTTCCGCGCCGCTGAGTTTGCGAAAACCTTGGATGCTGTCTTCCGACCAGCCAGTTTCTCCATCGTAACCTTGCTTGCCACTCAGGAGTCCCTCGATGCCCTGCTCCATGTGGACTTTGTCAGGCGCTTTTTGAGAAAGCTTGATCTTCATCTTCATGCCCATGGCCGGCAAAGACATCTGGCCTTCCGCCACCCGGGTCTTGATCTTCTTGAAGGCGTCTTCGCCACCACTGGCCTCAATGAATTTATCAAGGACCTCATGAGCTTTCGGATCAGCAGCGACGGGGTTCTCGGCGAAGGCTACGATGGCGAGGCACAGGAACGAAAGAAGGAAAGATTTCATGAGATCGGATGGGACTAGGGCGTGTTTACGTTAGTTTGACGTTGAAGCCATTGCATGGCTTTGTCCAGAACGGGGTCTTGTCCGGCAAAGAGCTTTGCGGGCTGTAGAGGGACTTTTTTATCTGGGATGACACCTCGTCCTTCGACTCGTCGTCCCTTGGTCGTTCGCATGTCTGCTATCGCATGTTGGAGGCGATCTCCATTGGGAAGTTTGCGGATAAACGATGGCAGTGCAGCGCCCATCGTAGGGCGACCGAAGACACAGGCCCGACCTGCTTCCTGCATACCAGCGGCAAAGATTTCCGAAGTGGAGGCGCTCATGGCATCGACAAGCACAGCGATCGGGCCGAGAAAGGCGTCTTCCTGTGGAAAGGCAACGAAGTTGATCTGACCAGAACGCATCGTCATTTGACCTAGCGAGTATTGTTCTTCTGTGAGGAGACCAGCAAGACCACTCGCCATGAGACCTATGCCGCCGGGATTACCTCTTAAGTCAACGATCATCCCGACGACATCGTCCGAACGCTCTTTGATCGACGTCCGCAGTTGGCTCATGACATCGGGCAAGAACATGTTGAATCCTAGATAGAGGACATCGCCATGAGGCAACGGCAGTTGCTTTGCTTCGTAGCGAATCGGCATGCTGCCCATGTTCGCCATGGCCATCGACATCTTGCCCGGGTATTGAATGGGACGATAGCTGACGGTGGTGGGTTCCGGGCTGCCGCGTGGGTCAACTACCGATACGGAAAGCGAATCTCCTTTGTCAGGCTCACCGGATAGTTCTCCCAACACACTGAGCACGAAGTAGTCTCTTGAGAACGACTTGCTAGCGACGGACGCTGATTTCGCCAGAAACGTCTCTACATCAAGATTGCCGATGCGTAGGACTCGTTGGCCTGGACGAAGCCCTGCTTTGGCTGCTGGTGAATCCGGCATCACTCGACTAATCAGGACGTCCGGCCCTAACAATCGGAGATGAATACCGGAATAGCTTCCAGAAGGATCTTTCTCGTCCTCGACGTCGTTCTTCTCCTCCTCAGCAGGAGGCTCCTCAGAGGCATCGTCGATTTCAGCTTGGTCAATGAGCGCCTGTTCTTCCAAATCTTCGGAGCTTGGGATGACACCGAAGTGACTCTCGCCCAACTCTTTGAGCATGGCGTTGAGAATGGGGCGCAGCTCAGCAGCGTTCGTGGCTTTGCTAGCATTAAAGCGGTACTTATCACCAATGGCTTCCCAATCAAGCCCACCAAATTCAGCATCGTAATAAGAGGTGTGAATGGTCGACCAAACTTCTTCAAAAGTCGCGAGGGAAACGGCGTTCTGAGTGGCGTCCTCAGCTTGGACTGTAGGGATGGCTAGCAGGACAGCAATCGATCGGCAGATGGCTTTTCCCCAGGTCTTAAACATGGAAGAACTACGAGCGGTTGCTTGGAGGTGTCAAGGTGGCTGAACGCAGAACGGCCCGCCTACTGCAAGGTGTAGGCGGGCCGTGTGGTTTGGGGGGGGTGTTAGGGCAGGCAGGGTTGAGGCAAAGGTCATTCTGCGGGCACTTCTCGGACTCGGTAGAAGAGGCAATGCTTCGTACTGTCTTTGGGTACCCAGACCGTGCGGTCGGCATCGACAGAGGCCATGGAAGGGTCGCCATCGGCGCTGGCGCTTGAAGCCACCACCTTCCAGACATTCATGTCTTCACTGGCTTCCACCACGAAACGAACCGGTTTCGTTTCATTCTCGACTTTGGGCAGACTGAAAAAGAACCGATCTTTCTCGAGGCCAAAGGCGCGGACCGGACGTGGTCTCACGGGACGAGGAGTTGGCGGATCCACGGTGGGATCGCAGGTAGGGAGCTCAAGCTCGATGTCGAGTCGGCATGGATTGCAGAGTTCATCTTTGCGGAGGCAATGCGAGATGAGCACCAGGGAATGAGTTGATCCTGGCGCTGGTCCGGCCAGCGTGGTGACAAAACTTGCTTGGCCTCCTGGGGTGACATAAGAGTTGAAGTTGATAATGTGAGGACTAAAAGTTGCGCTAGAGTGCAACGTGATCCAGGCCATGGGGCAGTCCATTCCATTCACAGCCGTCAGGTTGATTGTGTAGGTGGGCGTGGGAACTGAAGCGACACAGGTGATGCGTAGGTCTTTTAGGGTAATGTCAGAAGCGGAACTCAGGGCGAGGGTGGTCCAGAAGAGGCCCCCCGCCGCCAAGAGCTGGCGACGGGGGCGTTGGGCGAAGAAGCGCGCATTCATGGCTAACTAGGTCGGGTTGAAGGGGCGCTTCTTAATCAAGGCTGAGGTCGCGGATGCGGAAGAACATGTCGCCTTCGTTCACACCGCAAGGCACCTTGCAGGTGACCGTGCCACCAGTGCCGATGAAGACACCATCGGGGCCCGTGACCACGTCTTGCACACTGCAGATGGATACCTTCCAACCAGGCTGCATCGACTCCGACTGCTCGACGCGGTAGCGGTGACCACTCACCGTTGGCACGGCCATCACGACTTCGGCTTGTTCTCCGTGCACGACATCAATGTCGTCGACACGAAGAGCGGCGACATTGATCACGACTTCTCTCAGCCGCCCAGAACGAATTGGCACGATGATAGGCGAGCCAGCATCAGCCAAGTCTTCCAAGCTCTCAGCGCCCACAAAGATAGCGAGGGGAGCGTGGTCAGACCCGGAATCCTCCGGCAAGCGGACATCGATGGTGAGATCTTGGCTTTCACCAGGGCTGAGAGAGACCACGCGAGTGGCAATCCCAGCGATGTCTGCGCCGCCAGGACCGGGCTCCCCGTCTCCGAGGTCGAGGGCACCGTCTTCCGAGAAGAAGAGAACGGGCACGCGGAGGACCGTGGTTCCTGGATTGCTTAGGCTGATCTTCACAGGCACAACGCCACCAATAGGAACAACGACCGGGGTGTCAGCGATTTTCACCACGGGCTCGTCCAAGCCAGGACGATACACCGTGCTAATGCAACATGTTGGTGGCACAAGGGGGTTGTGCGAGAAACAAATCTTGAACCTAGCACAATCGCCTGGAGCAAAGTTCGCACACCGAATTCTGAGAACACCTGTAAGGCATCCGCCTGGAGCTACTGGGCCAAGCGTGCCGCTGGATGGACTGAAGTGGGCAGCTGTCAGCGTCTGAGTGCAGGCAGCGGAGGCGACTCCAGAAGCTGTCCAGGTGTAAGTGCGAGGCACGGTGGAGTTGTTGCAGATTGTGAACGGCACGGGGGTGACGCCATCTGGAGGACAGCAGGCAAGGCGACTACGAACCGCGCACGTGTCAGGCTTGGTGGGCTCACCACACCGTGGCAAGTCGAGACAGACCTCGATTGAACAACAGGTGGTGAAGTTCGGATCGTGCAGGGCAAGATCGAAGCAGCGCTTTCCGGGTGCGCCATAGTAGCAGGTCTTGAACGTACCCGTGGCACCTGGAGCAATCGGACCGCTTGATGGGCTCAAGAGCGATGGCGAGAAGCCAGCTGGTGGCAGAATCGTGGCATAACCGAATGGATAGGGCGAGCCGCCTGCCGCAGTGAGGTTCTTGACGTCCATGACGATCGTGTACTTGATCGTTCCATCCGCTTGGACTTCACACTCAATCTTGTGATCGACGAGTTGGGCACAGCCGCAGTCTGGCAGACGCACACAGATCTTCTCTGTGCAACACTCTTCGCCGTCTCTCGTTAGAAGCGTGACTTGGAAACAGAAGACGTCGCCGGCATCCCAAGGAATGGCGATGTTAATCGTCGTCGTGTCGCCTGTTCCGATAGGGCTCGGCAAGGTGATGACGCCAGCGGGGCTTGGTTGGCCAGTCGTCGCACTGCTAGGAAGCTGCCCTACGGGGCAAGGAGTGAGGACTGCATAGAGAGCCTTGTTGGTTGAAAGATTGGTAATGCTCAGCGTGGTTTCGTAGGGAGCACGTGGCTCATCTGGGCATTCGATCCGGCCGATTTGCAGATTGGCACAACGGGTGTCATGGACAATTTCAACGTCACCACCGCTGCCTTTGAGATCATTTAGGTAATGATCCGTGTAACCAGGATCATAAGAAACCTTCCAGGAATTGGCTGCCTTGCCAGAGGTAGGGAAGTCCGCCGTCCGCACACCAAAGAGCCCATGGGGTCCGTAACCACTGCGCATGTCCGCTGAAGTGGACCAAATGGTGCCTTCCGGATTACCGGCAAAGTTCCCGTAAGCAACACCGCCGTAGGCTTCGCCTTGGGGCACATTGCACCCAGTGGCCATGGTCTTGGTCACTGCCCATGTGCTGCCCGTGAGTTCAGCGATGTGGGTGTTGCTGCGATGGTTGTATGAGTAGGTCGGATTCAGCATGGAACGCTCTCCGAGTACCATGGTGCGGCCGTCATTTGAAAACGTCAGGTCGGCAATGGGTACCGAATGATAAGCATAGGTCTTGCCAGGAATCGTAAGAACTTCCGTGTCACTGCCAGGATTGAGGGCTCCGCTTGGGAGAATGTTCACTCGGCGGATCTTGCCAGGATTGGTGGTGGTTCCTGCATTCCAAACGGAGTAGTAGACAGCACCGCGCTCGACTTCGATGCCCCAAAGGCGTTCGCGAAGAGGAGGCAGACCAACAGCGCTATTGTCGGCAGTGAGAGGGTCGAACGTTTGCACGATCGTGCCGCCCGCATTGATGCGGTAGATCTTACCGTCTTCCAAACTTGTGGTGAAGAACTGGTTGTTCATTGCATCGTAACTCACGTTTCCAAGGCCAGGTCCAGAAACAAGACCACCGCTCAGAGCCATGGCTTGTTGGCCAGGCACGACAGCAAAGACAGAAACGGCGCTTGTTAGGCGATCCACTTTATAGATGGTGCCAGCGGCACTGAGATCTGCGGCACCGCCTCCGATGTCACCATAGCGATGGTGCAAGGGGCGATAGGCACCGTAGAGGCCGTGGGCTGCTAAGTATATATTGCCACGGGCGTCCAGGGTGATACCGAAGACATTCCCGAGTTCTTTCGCATTCCAGGAGGAATGGTGAAACATGGGAGCGTTCCATAAAGGCGCGCCAGAAACGCACCCCCCATAATCGGGAAGGCTTGGGCTGCGGAGGTCCACCAAACCAAAGGTGTAAGCTGCGCTGGGCGGGATCGTGGCACCTACGAGGTCCTTGGAAGGACCGGCACAAGTGGCAGCCGCGATTCCGGTTTGGGTTAGGGGCGTGCCCCAGCTTGGCACTTGGGCAAAACCACTGGTCTGTAGGGTGAGATAACACAAAAAGGCGCCAACGAGGTGCAGTCCTGTCCAACATGGGGGTATGGGTGGGGTTTTCATAAGGATTACCCCGTGAAAGATCTTTCGTGGACGAAAGGTACAAGAAATCTTCCAATGACGGTCGATTACGGCAGGGAGCCAGTTCTTCACCTGGTTCGCACGAATGAGAGGCAGATTCGGGGGACTACCCTCGAAATGCCGTGTATTGTATATACGGAAATCGAATTTTATGTGAATATAAGAATATTATCTATTATTCATAATAGGTAGGGTTAGCAATTTATAAGGAATTACTCAATCGTAGCCGTGGCCTTACCATTGTGGAGATGTTGGCCACGGTCGGGATGGTGGGCATCCTTGGAGCGATCTCGATCACGCTCTTCTTTCATACTCAGGACTCCGTTAAGACCCAGCGCCTCGTTTCCGACATCGAATCGCTTAATCGCTCGGTAACCGCTTATCGAGCCAACAGAGGAACCCTGGCATCCAACCTCACCGCTCAGGATGTCATTTCCAAACTAAAGACAGTCGGCGACGCAGACACACGCCGATCCCTTCCCGGCTACCGCGGATCCTATTTAGATGGTCGATTCACTGCCTACAATGTCAATGCTAGTCAGCCTGGCCCAAGGGCTGTTTGGGACGCTACCGAATTCCGGTTCAAGCTGGCCGAAGGTGTAAACGGCGTTCTCTTCGAAATGCTCGATCAGAATACCGCCGACGCAGGCGTAGAAGAAGCACGCGGAACCCAAGGTCCAGGCTTTTCAAAAATCTCTTGGTAGGTCTGGGATTTTACCGATTCGCCAGTGATTTCGATGCTGCGCTCGACACCTGTCGTAACGACAGATACCGACCTCACTTTGGCCCCTAGTTATGCCACCCCGCATCAGTTAGCTCCGCCTGTCTTCTCAATACCTGGGGGAAACTATCGACTCACAGATTTCCCACTACAGCTCACACTCACGAACCCACCTGAGAACCCAGTGGGAACGCCGATCCGTTACTCCATCGATAGCAAGCCCTGGCAATTATACAAGGGCACACCTTTGTCGATTGCCGGCGGATCTCAAGTCGTCGCCCACGCCGATAATAACCACTTAAACCAAGTATACAGCAGCTATACCACGACCGAACTCTATCAGATAGATGACACGGCACCTCTTAACTTTGCAGGGCAATCCTCTGGTCAGTTTGTCGATGCTCAGGGCGGTGAGGACATGGTCGCGAACTATATTCAGAACGGCCTCGACGGAACCTTCGAATGGGGTGACGGAGCAAATGGGGTTGATTCAGGAAGCTAACTCTCGTTCTACGCAGCCAACTTCCTCGTCGTGGAAGAGGAGTCTTGGTTCCGACTCGGCGGCTTAGAGTAATTCAACTCGAGTATCTGGAGTGGCACTGAGGCCACCAACGTTCAGCTTGATCTCTCGATCGCCTTCACCACGCCAGACGTCATGGAAACGTTCAACTTCAACTTTGCCTTGGAGAACACCCCCAACCGCAGGCCCAATACGGCTGACGAGAGTGCAGACTTCGTCAGGATTAGTAACACGAGCAGTTCGTTCTCAACAACTCTCAATGGAAACCAGTATGGGCTTCAGCCCCAATTCGGTTATCTTGGAAGCGATGGCTTTGCCACTATCGACCAATTTCATGTGCACGAAGGCGCCCAAGCGACTGTATACATCTGGGGCTACTTCGTCCCAACCAACGATCAAGACTAGCCCTCCTTGCTCAACCGTCCATGATTGGAGTCGCTTCGAAATCTCCCTTCGAAAAACGCGAATTCCTAGACAATCACCTTGGTCAGGTCACCATTTGAAGCGATGAACGTCCTCTCTCCTGCATGAAGATTCTGGTAGTGAACGATCGAGGCGGGTTCTTCGGCGGTGTGGAACAGAATGTTGCCGATTGTGCGGCAGGTCTTAGCGCCAATGGACACGAGGTCTTCCTCGCCTTCGGTAGCGAGAATGGAACGCGGCATGCCGCAGGTTACCGAGGTCTCTTTGGAGCGGCACGTCAGTGCTACGAGTTGGGTGGAGGTGAAGAGGCGACTACCTTTAAGAACATCGTTTCGGAGACCCAACCGGATTGTGTCTATCTGCACAAGGTTCCCGCCATCAAACCGTTTCTGGAGGCGTGCCGCGACGCTGGTATCCGTGCCGTGCGCATGATCCATGACCACGATCTTTGTTGCCCAACCGGCTACAAATACTTTCGCCACAGCGGTAAATTATGTCATCACAAAGCTGGATGGCGTTGCTGGGCGGACCTTGGCTTCTTAGAGAAGACTCAAGATGGCCCCCTCCCAGTCCGTTACACTAGCATCCAGGCAAAGATTCGCGAAATGAATGCGAACTTTGAACTCGATGCGCTCGTTGTCGCTAGCACCTACATGAAAGAAGAGCTCCTTACCAATGGCTGCTCTGAAGATCGCGTGCATCTGCTAGCGCCCGTGGTGAAGTTATCTCTCGGCTGCGATCCGTTGCCAGTACCTTCCAAACCCCAAATCCTGTATGTCGGTCAACTCTTACGCGGCAAGGGAGTTGACCTTCTACTCGACGCGCTTAGCAAGGTGAGCGTCCCTTTTGACGCCAATATCATTGGAGCGGGAAATGCGGAGGTTGGGCTCAAATCCCAAGCGGAATCTCTGGGCCTGTCGGACCGTGTCCGGTTCCTTGGTTGGGCACCAAACGACGAGTTGGATGCGCACTACAATGCAGCACGCGTCGTCGTCGTGCCATCACGCTGGCCCGAGCCGTTCGGCATGGTGGGGCTCGAAGCGATGATGCACGGGCGCCCAGTGGTAGCGTTCAATGTGGGTGGAATCCCAGATTGGTTAGACCACGAAGTCACCGGGCTTTTAGCTCCCGAGCAAGATTCTGTCGCATTCGCCGCTGCGCTAGATCGAATGCTAACAGAACACGATAAAGTCATCTCCATGGGTAAGGCGGCCTTTGATCGAGTGAGCAATGTCTTTGGATTCGGCCCCTACATGGAAAAGCTAGAATCCACCTTAGCAGGCTAAGGAAAGTTTCCTCATCGTCTATCGGTGACTCTAACTTCGACCAGCCGCCTCCGAGCCCGAGGTCGATACCTTGACTTTGGCCAAAGCGAATTGCACCATTTGTGCATGGGAGAAATCACCGGAAAACATACGGTGTATGAGACGCCGTGGTTCCAGTTGGAGTCCAAGGAGGTCGATGACGATGATGAGGCACCATTCTACGCCCTCAATCTCTCAGACTACGTCGGCGTCTTCGCCATCCACTCCGATGATCGTATCCTCCTCGTAAAGCAGTATCGTCCTGCGGTGGAAAGATAAACTCTGGAGTTCGTCGCAGGCCACGTCGAGCACGGCGAGGAGACAGGCTACCGAGCTGCCACATGGAACGCACTTGGAAGTTCTTGGCTCAGGATCTTGAGCCACTGGACAACTACTCACCCGAAGAAGGGGTGGAACCTCTTTCCCTTTCACCCAGCGCATTCTTGGAAGCGATCCAGAACGGACAGTTCGCTCCGAGCCTCCACTTGGGATTAGTCACGGCAGCCATGGCTCGGGGATTGTGGAAACTGCTCAACTGAGCCTCTAATATATTCATTCGTGAGATTTGAAAATTCGAAATCTTTCATAAAAATATTGCTTCATTATTATTTCTAGAGCAATAATTCCTTATGATCTGATGCGCGATGTCTACGGTGTTACCCAACCCTTAACGGGTGCACGACTGCGGATTTCCATCTGACTAACCAACAAGTACAAATGAAAATTCTCATCACTGGAGGCTGCGGCTTCATCGGTTCCCATGCTGCTTCGTATTTCCGCGACCAGGGGCATCAAGTAGTCGTACTCGATAACCTCAGCCGCTGCGGAACAGAGGGAAACCTCGAGTGGCTCCGTCAAACGGGAGAGATCGAACACAGTCCCGCAGACATTCGCTACTGGGATCAGATCGACAAGGCTCTAAGCCAACACACCGATACGGAAGCAGTGCTCCACTTGGCTGCCCAGGTAGCTGTCACAACCAGCGTCACCGATCCCGTGAACGACTTTGAGATCAATGCCACCGGCACGTTTAATATGCTCGAAGGCGCTCGGAAGCACCTGCCGAATCTGAAAATGTTCGTCTACAGTTCGACGAACAAAGTCTACGGTGGCCTTGAGGACGGAGAACTCGAACTCAAGAATGATCGATGGGGTCTTTCTAATCGCCCTAACGGCATCTCAGAAACCGAACAGCTTGATTTCCACAGTCCTTATGGATGCTCCAAGGGTGCGGCTGATCAATATGTGAGGGATTACAGTCGAATTTATGATATTCCGACCGTGGTACTGCGACAGAGCTGCATCTACGGCACTCGCCAGTTTGGAGTGGAAGACCAAGGCTGGGTTGCTTGGATGACGATCGCAGCCATGACTCACCAACAGATTACCGTCTATGGTGACGGCAAACAGATCCGTGACCTTCTCTGGGTAGAGGACTTGGTGAAGCTCTACGAGCTATGCGTTGAGAATCCTGACAAAGCCAATGGCCAAGCATTCAACACCGGCGGCGGGCCTACCAATACATTAAGCCTCCTTGAGCTCTTAAATTTCCTCGCGGAACGCGAAGGTCGTGACCTCGGACTGAAGTTCGATGAAGAACGCCCTGGTGATCAGAAAGTGTTTGTTTCGAATAATACCAAGCTGAAAGAGATCCTCGGATGGAAGCCGACCACCTCTGTTGACCAAGGATTGGAACAGCTGGCACAATGGATCTCCAACAACCGAGAGGTCATCGTATCCTTCAAAAAGAAGGCCGCATAACAAAGCAACGCTAACGTTAGCGACAATATCCGAGCGCGGAGTTCGGGACGCCGAGAAGTGACCTCTCTGTCTCGGCTCCGCGTTTCTCGTTACCGAGGAGGACGCAAACCTATTAGCCAATCGTGATACGTAGCGCCGCTACTTCGAGCGCACGACCTTCGCCGCTTCGTGCTCAATCACATCGAGCGTCAGCTTCCCAGCACGTTCCCATGTGAATTTAGAAGCGTTCTCGACACCACGTTTCCTATACTCAGCTCGCAGCGCGTCATCCGAGATCAGCTTCCAAAGCTGCTCCGCCAATTGCTCAGGTTTCCCGGGCGTAAACTTTAAAGCAGCGTCTCCAGCGACCTCGGCGAAGATCTTAATATCCGAGACAACAATCGGAGCGCCACAGGCCATAGCCTCCACCACCGGAAGACCAAAACCCTCGTAGAGACTCGGAGACACGGCAACGTCAGCAGCCTGGAACATCGCAGCGATATAATCTGGCGAGACCAAGCCAGGGAAGTGCATGGAATCTTTGTAAGGTGATTTATAAATCACGTCGTACAATGGCTCTGAACCAGGCCAGCGTTTCCCAGGACACAGAAGTTCATGGGGCACCTCGTGTTCTCGCTTGAGGATCTCGAAGGCTTTGACCAAGTCCATGTGATTCTTCGCAGGGTGCTCGATCCTTGCAGCATAGGCAATAAAGGGCGTGGAAATTCCGTTTGGCATCGCCGCTAGAGTTGCCGCCGCCTTCGAGGGATCCTCAGGTTTGAATAGCTTCTGATCGCAACCTAGCGGAGTCACCGTTATTTCGTCTTTTGGAATCCCATAGTATTCGACCATGTCGTCCCGGGTGTACTCGCTGATCGCAGTCAGGCCCTCAGCTTTCTTAATATAGCGAGGCAAGACATGATCAAGATAGAACTGCCGAGCAAAGCCGAACTTGCCCTTCAAGGTCTTGTTCCAAAGATCAGGAATACTAGCAATGACCGGAATTCCAGGAATCCGTGTGCCACGTCGATTGCCTGCAGTAATATAGAATGCATCAAGCTTGAGGGACTGCGCAAACTTCGGCAAATGACGGAGGTGCCAATAGATGTTCTTGGAAGGAGACGCATATTTGTCAGGCACCTCGTGGAAATGCACGTTTGGTGTATCCTCATAGAGGCCTGCCACATAAGCATCAAAATCTTCCTGGAGCCCCACAAGATGGAACTCATGATGGGGAGCTTGGGCTACAAACTGAGCAAGAAAGTTTCGAATCTCCGAACTCAATCCAGACTTTCCTGCGTCTGTGCCGCAAAGATCAAAACCAATTCGATAGCTGGTCATCGAATGCAGATTCCCATACCCGAATCCTCTTGCAAGCGTTCATTGCAAATCCGCGGATGCGTCGTGTGTGAAGCGAAGAGGGGTTCTCAATAATGCTCAAAGAGCCAGAGAATGCGCTTCAGATTAACAACAAACCAGGGAGAACCACTTGAACGAAGGTCAGCCATGGTTGTCGAAACAAGCATGCGTTTCCTTGTCCTAACTGCTATATCGCTCCAAATACTCAGTCTATTGATTCGAGCGGAACCAGAATCGCCACCGATCAGGTTCTACAACGGTGCTCAGAATCCCCAGAATCTTGAGTTTAAGGAGAACATGACTTTGCTACAAGCGATCGCGTTGGGTGGAAGCGGGACTGAGTCTTCAATCGAAAGGGTTGCCATCTTCCGTAAAGGACAGCGCACGACCTATCACGACATTGGCGACCTTCGATCAAATCCGAGTAAGGATGTGAAACTCACGGTCGGCGACAAGGTGGTCGTGTGCGATAACGAAGAAATAGAATGCGATGGAGAGCGGGCAGTTGGAGTTTCTGTGCATGGCGAAGTCAAGATGCCAGCCCTAGTTCAGTTCGTGGATGGGATGACCCTTTTAGATGCTATCACGGCTGTCGGTGGCCTTACCAATTGGGCTAACAAGAACGTGATCTTGTTCCGCAATAAGAAGCGGCAAACTCACGATCTGCGAAAACTGACACTGTCTCCAGCCAAAGACGTGCTACTCCAGCCCAATGACAAGATCATTGTGACACATCGTTAGCACGATTAGCTAACGCGACTTCCGGGCCAGCAGTTGGATCACGAGCTGATTCAAGACGACTTTGTGATCAAGCCCAGTGGTGACGAGTCGCAGGTTAGCTTCCAGGCAGGCTTCCAAGCCGCGCCGCAATTCGTCGACACGGAAGTTCGAGGCCTCCATGGACGATAGGAAGATGGGATACGCATTGGGCGTGCCGTCTTTCTTCATCGGGAGATGAGCCACCTCCTCACGCGGCAAACGCGCTAGCTGACGATTGAAATCCTGATAGTTCCGAGACTGGATCCGAAAGCGTTGGATAAGATCCTTCGCCTGCAGGAGTCGACGGACTTGCGGCACGATGGATCCCAAGAGAATGCCCACAGCAGATTCACCTCGGTAAAGTAAGTGGTCAATGAGATGGAGCACTCGGGTGAGCTGGCGCTTTGAGAGGGCATTCCCAATCTCGAAGATGACCCCACCGCGACTGAGCGAGACAACGTGGCGAATGTCTTCGGGAGTGACATCACGTCGCTCGCCGATGAAGAGATCGAGTTTCTCAAGCTCTTGATCTACTTGCTGGGTCTCCGCACCTAACAACATCGCGAACAGTTCAAGGCCTTGGCGCTGAAACCGCAAACCGCGCTTACTTGCTTCCGCGCTGACATACTGCATGACTGCCTCTTCCCAGCCGTCTCGGGAGGTGTCAGGCTTATCAAAGGTCTCGACGTTAGCCCGTTCATTCAGCCGTTTGTAGAACACCCGGCGTTTATCAACGGCACTGGCACTAAGGATGAAGGTGACTTCGCTCGGCAGGCCGTGCACGAGCAAGTCGGTAATGCCCTCGAGCGCCGACTGCGTCGTCTTGGAATTTCCCGTCACACTATCACCTACAAAGTTGGCGTTCTTTAGCCAGACCACTTTGTTCCCCCCAAAGAAAGGCAAGGTTTGCAACGCCTCTAACGTTCTTCCGACAATCCTACTGGCGTCTTCGGAGTTCTCTGAGGTGCCATCGATTGTCTCGGCACCGAACTCATCCAGCCCTTCGCTTTGCTTGGTGAAGCAATCATGAGCGGCCTGACGCACGCGGCCTTCATCGGTGCCGACGAACACAAAGAGATTGTCTGCCTTCTTAGCTTTCTTGGCAGGGGCTTTCTTCTTGGCAGCGCGTTTCTTCTTGGCAGGAGGCATCGGAATCGTCAGGGCGTCACAATCGCCCCTATCCGAATGAAGGCTGCACGGGGTTCCGTCAAGGTCTCGATGAAACGAACCTGATAGAAGCCGTCCTCCAATTGACCGGTCATCCCATCGATAGTTTCCCAGCCGTCCAGAGTGGCGGAGCGTTCATAGGTGATCGCAACGCCTGGGGGAAACTCATTCTCCAACGGGATCGAGACAATCACCGCGCCGTCGACAACGTCCACCGTGAGTTGCTGTTCGGAAGAGGCTTCGAGTGGGTTGGAATTCAACGCGTATTCCAATGCATTGGCGAATCCATCCCCGTCTGGATCCTCTTCCGGCTCGCCAAGTCCGTCGAAATCTGCAGCCCAGGTGGCGTAGGAAGCTCCTTGGACGGAGCCATTGGCCGCGCCTGGGCTGGGCACCATGGTCCGAAAGGTACTGGTGTCGCGCGGATCGCCTCCCTCACCGTCACGGCCGATGGAGTCAGTATTGTTCGAGCCACCCTCGTTGATTTGAGCTTGGTCAGGCGTAAACGTTTCTAACAAATCCACGGCATCATCGTCATTGGTTCCGTAGACAACAGCATCCACCAAATCGTCTTCGGTGGGAAACGAACCATTGGCGAAGTCCGAGCGGAAGCCTCGATAGAGAGCCACAGCATCAGCTCCATTCTGCAAACTGAAGTTGTTCACGGCTACGGTCACATTTGGAACCTCAGCATCCCCGATGACAAAGAAGCCTTCCGCATTAGTACTACTGCCCGCGAGATCGAAGGCCGCGTAAGACTCACTGTTAGCCCCGTTAAAGAGGACGAGCACAAAGCCGTCCAATTCCAGATTGCCCACGCCACCGTCATACAGCTCGACAAACTCGCCACGCTCTCCGCCATCTGGATGGGTGGGCTGGTCCGCGTCGAGTTCGTTGATCACAACCATGGCGGGAGAATCACCATCGTCTAACACTTGAATCATCGTCGTACCATTGAGGAAATCGGCAGCCGAGGCGGTGATGGTCACAACAATATCGCCATCTTGGGCAGGATCATTGACCGCAGCAATCGGGACCATGATCGACTCGGCACCTGCAGGAATCTCAACGGTCGCAGGTAGACTGATTTCCGAAGGATCACTATTGGCGAGGTTGACGGTGAGGGCGTCCTCTGTTGATCCCGTGCGCATCAGTGTCAGGGTTGCCGCTCCTTCGCCAGCGTCTTCCGCAATCATGTTGGGCTCTACGCTGACGCCTAGTTCTAATGTCAGCGCACAAAAGGGCTCGGCCTGAACCGTGAAGCCTGGCGTGTATAGAAAGAGAGCCGGGCTATTCACCACGTCGATATGAAAGACAAAATCACCTGTGAGATCGGGCTCACGCACACGTGACCCGAGATCGCCATTCGTCGCGTCATAGCGCAAGCCTGATATCTCCACGCCCTCGGGAGTGAGCAGACGAATGAAATCACCGGAGTTGTTGAGGCCCAATCCAAACTCGTTCGACTCGTTGGCGAGTTGCACCGTGGCGCCACCGAAGAGCGGGTTGTTTCCCTCAATGACATCGCCACCACCAAAGACGACCAACGCGCAACCGGGCTCGATCACCGTCCCCTCCGGGAAACGGTGCCGGATCGCCACCTCATCGTTCAGGGTGTGGTCCGAGAGATCTACCGCAATTCTGCTAACATTGACAAACTCAACAAACTCGTCCTTGCCATCGCGAGCGACTTCGCCATCCTCGTTGGCGTCATCCTGGTCGTCCGGATAGAACTCGTTCACGATAATACCCACGGGGTCTGAAGGATCATCGGCGATTTCAATGTCGACGCTCGTTTCTATGAAACCGGGCGAGGTCGCGATCAAAGTCAAGATTTGCGGACCATCCGCCCAGGCATCATCCGCCGCTGCCAAAAAGAAGTTGGTCGACTCGGCACCTTCAGGGATCGTCACTTCAGCTGGGACTTGAGCTTCGGTGAAATCGTTTAACGTCAGGGTGACTGTAGCAGCCGCGTCTGTTGACCCCGTTCGGGAGACCGTCACTTCCAAAGCCTCCGCACCGGCACTCTCAAGGACGGAAGGCCCAGACAACCTAAGTGTAAGCGCCTCCGTAATGACATTGGCAATGCCTGGTGTCGGTGCCTGCAGTGCATAAGCTGAACTGGCAAAGGCGTCACCGCCGTCGGGTAGACGGCTCATCGACTCCTCTCGAGTGTCGTCGAGTTGGAGTTCACCCGGCGTGAGCCCATCAAGTAACTCAAAGTCGTCGCTGTCATTGCTGCCGTAGACCATGGCATCAATAAGCCCCTCGGTTGTGATCGGCGTGTCGTTTGGGAAATCATCCGGGCTCGCCTGGAAGAGTGTCACGGCGTCGGGTCCGTTCTGGAACACACCATTAGCTCCTGGCGCGATCTCAATACCGACATTCGGAACATCAGGATTGCCCACGACAAAGAAGCCTTGAGCGTTCGTCGCCTGGCCGGCTAGATCGATCACTCGATAAGACGCATCATCACTCCCATTATAGAGCACGATGACAAAGCCATCGAGAGAGGTGCGCCCAGAACCGCCATCATAGAGCTCGATGAATTCGGCTGTGTCCGAACCCGCCTGATCCGCATCAACCTCATTGATGACGAGTTGAGCCTGGAGGGAAGAAGCGAAGACTAGAAAGATGACAAATAGAGTGCGCAGCAGACACATGGTGAGGTAAGTTTCCTCACCCTAACCGGTTCCCTAGGAAAGTGCACGCATCATTCACCAATCGTGGCACTCTTGCCGCCCGAGTAAAGCGCGCCCAGCCTCAACGGCATATGGGTTATGGGGAAATGATCAGTCCGCTTGCTCAGCTCCTTGGAGCGATCCAAACGCTTCTCAAGCAGCCAAACCAGGCCCCCAGCACCGATCATCAGGAGGACAAAAAGCCCAAGTAGGATAACCATCGGCTTCGTGAACATCTGGCGTTCGGGGAGAGTCATTCGTTCGATTAAAACCGGATCGCGGACGAGGGCATTAACAGTGCGACGAATCATGGCCGAGGGCACGGGGTTCGCCTCCGCTTCAGCTTGCTCAGCCAAGTATTTGCGAGCCGTCTCAGCGGCCCTTTGGAAAGCACCCGCTAACTGCTGCTTATCGACGAAGTTCTCAAGGTCCCGACTCCCAACGAACGACATCTGCCCGAGGGTTTCGTCATAGACCAGGACAAGAGCGAACGGATTGCGTGCCCATCTGTTGCGGAGACGAGCACCCCGTTCAGCCATATTCTCACCTTTCACGAGTTGGTAGGTGACCACATAGACTTCGAGCAAGTGATTCTCCAATGCATGACGTAGCTCAGCGGCCAAAGACACCTCCTCCTCAGAGGTGAAAAGATCTGCCTCATCATAGATCCCCGAGGTCGGCCTGGAGGGCAGCTCTTCGAGTGCAAAACAAGGGCAAAGAAGCAGGCCAAGAATATTAAGAAATATGAATAATCTCGACATCCTTGAATTAATTTCCATATTTAAAAGGTCATTATACGAATGGATCAGGTTAATGCAATTCACCTCAGTTAGCTGAGGTCTTCACAATAAATAATTTAACCGTAATCTTTGTAAAAATTGGACTGAGTGACGTTATCCACCTCTATGTGGTGGCGTTGATTTAGGCGTAGGCTTGAGAAATATGATTAAAATCGATCTATATGGTTCTCATATTCGCGAAACCTTCGCATAATAAGATGACTCTTTATCAAATGAGCGCAGTAATTATGCGAAATCCCGCTTAATTAACACAACATCCAACTGTTTTTTGAAACCCGAGGTTGCTATTATTATCGAACCTGCCATCCTCACCATTAGGTTTCACAATAGAGAACAGCTTTTGTTACTAAAACCATAAAATAGACAAATATATGTCAAAAGAGGCACAACCGGAATTGCTCACGGTCAAAGAGACCGCGGAGTATCTACGCATTCCACTCCCTACGGTCTACTATCTAGTACAGCGCGGCCAGCTGCCCGCTATCCAGATTGGTGGACGGTGGCGTATCAAACGCAGCTTGCTCGACCGCGACATTCTTCGAAATGAAGAGTCGGGCCAGCCCACAGTCCTCGTTGTTGACGATGACCCCGCACTTCAAACTCTCTTCAAACAGTTCCTCAAGAAGGCTGGCTTCGGTCGCATTGTCGTCGGTTCCGCAGCAGAGGCACTCAGCTTCGCAGACCGCCAGTCCTTTGACTTGGTATTCCTAGACCTCAAGCTGCCTGACATGGCTGGCGACGAGCTCTACGCCAAATTGAAAGAACTCCACCCTGACATGCCTATCGTGATCATCACGGGCTATCCAGATAGTGAGATCCTCAGTAAGATCCTCTCCAGTGGCCCTGTCACTGTGATCAAGAAGCCGATCGAATTTGATCAGCTCAACCGCACCGTTCGCATCCTCGGTCATAAGGGTGCTGAGGTTTCCTAAAACCTCTGGAGTCTCAGCTGTTTAATCGCTTTTGAGCCGCCCTAGTCACTAGGGCGGCTCTTTGCGTATTTCAGGTAAGGTAAAATGCCGCGTCGCCAATTCTCCGGATTCTCTCTCGGGCCTGTGCTCATCATGCTGGCCCTCGTCATCATCGTGGTCCTGTGGAATCACACCCAAGCACCGCTCGGAGTGGATCGAACAGAGGGAGACTTTCAGGTTCTCGGTGCTGTCCGCCTGGAAGAGAATCCCGGCAACGATGGCGACAGCTTTCAAGTGCAACACGGCACTCAAGTAAACGTGTATCGACTCTACTTTGTTGACACCTGTGAGAAAAGCGATCGCTATCGCAGCCGGATCGAACACCAAGCTCGCTACTTTGGTGGACTCAAAGAACAGCACGTCCTCGACCTCGGAGAACAAGCGCGAGACCAGACCCTAACATGGCTACGCAATGAACCCTTCGAAGTCTACACCCGTGGCGAGAGCGTCATGAACAGCCATCGCATTCACGCCATGATTCGTTTCCCGCAGGCGCCGGAGAATCAGCAATGGCTCTGCGAACGCCTCGTCCACGCAGGCCTCGCACGAATCTATACCCGCGGCACCGCACTCGCAGATGGCCGCTCGCGATCGACCTTCGAGAAACACCTTCGTGAGATCGAAAGAGAAGCCAAGAAGTCCAAACGCGGAGCGTGGAGCCTGTAGCAGTTTCGTAACGACGCTATCGTAGTAGAATAGCCATCCTCGGCGGTCCCCACTTGGAACGAACGCGCTAGTTGCCAGGAAACGGGTCAGCTGTCACACGCAAGTGCGTCTCCAGAGGTTCATGCACCATCGTGGGTTCGGCCTGCATACCACCGTCGCTAGGCCACGCCAACTCGCGATGGGCAGGAGCCAACGTCGCCGTCGCCCAAGCAGCAGTCAAGCCGCAGCTGACCCAGAGCGCTCCCAAGAGAAGTGATAGCTTGCGAGAGCCCCGATAGGAAAGAATCGCGCGAACACGCTGCTCCAGCGCGCTCTGCCGAGTGTTTGGCGACGCCATGTAGAGATAAAGTCCGTTTGCCATGGCAAGACGTGGCGTGTCAGAACGCTGGCTAAAACTCTTCGCTAAGGCAAGGAGGTGCTTCGCATAATGCGAAGGATCAGTCCCGCTACTGAGCACTGCATGATCACAGGCAAACTCTCGAGTCTGGTGGAGAGAACGGTTGAGCATCCACACCAACGGATGAAACCAATACAACGCGCAGACCGATTGACTAAGCCATTGAGTCCAGAGGTCGCGGCGCTTTAGGTGGCCGATCTCGTGCAGCAACACGATGCGTAAGCGCTCCGCTTCCCACGCTGACGCTTCCTCTGGCAAAAACACACAAGGACGAAATAAGCCCGCAGCCGCCGGAGACTGGATCATCGGGCACCGAAAAAGCGACACTTGGCCACGATAATCAAGGGTCGTGGACACTTCAGTGACCAAGCCGCGCCAGTACCCAGAATCCAAAGTCACACTTCGATCACGCCACCGCTGCAGTTGCCAAATTCCCACGCTTTGTCCGAGCGCGAGAACTCCCATCCCAAGAAACCAAATCGCCATCAGACTACCAATCCAACCTTGGTTGACCACGGTCACAGACTCGCCAGCTGCCATTGCTAACGGAGAACTCATTGCCGGGAGAAACGGCACCTCCACACGAGGCAGGCACCAACTCAGCGGTAACAGTGCCAGTCCAACCATGCCTGTAGTCAAGAGCGCACATCGAAATGGCGCAGGACGGCGGGCACTCAGTATCAGCCCCAACCAAATTATGGCTACAAGAACCGTGCTTCGGATCGCGAGACTAACGAATAGATTCTGACAAACTTCGAGATTCATAACGTAGACACGGATCCTTCCTCGCTTTCTTCCTCAACACGATCCTCCTCAATCAGACGGTGAATCTTCTCGATCTCGTCTTGCGTCAGTTTCTGATCCTTGGGATCCAGCAAAGCGGCCACCAGATTCTCCGCAGAGTTATCAAAGAACGTCTCCAACAAATTCTTCAATGCAGACCGTTTGGCTCGCGAAGGCGCTACCGTTGGCGAATAAATGTACTTACGAGACCGCTTCTCGTGCTTCAGATAGCCCTTCTCCTCAAGAATGGTGAGCTGGGCGCGAACAGCGGAGTAACTCGGCGGATCAGGCATCGCAGCCTGTACTTCAGCGGCCGACGCAGCGTTCAGCCGGTAGACGACATCCATGATCTGGCGCTCGCGACGCGACAATTGATCGGTTTGCATGGCTGCTAATTTGTCTGCACTTCATGCAGGCGTCAAGGGGCTAAGTTGGAAGAAGAATCTTGATATAATCAAGATTCCGAAGATAAAACTAGTTGACCTTTACCGTAATTGCTATTATTTTAGCATTAAATGAGTGCTTGGAAAGCTACAACTCACCTCCTTCTCTGCGCAAGCCTCTCCCTCAGCTTCATCGGCTGCGCAACCAATCTACCCGTCGCTCCGAGTCCGGCGAAGCTCGCCCCAACTGCGGAGAACATGGGAATTGAATCGATCACCCATCCTGGTGCCAGGGACGCCAAGCGGGATCGCTACAGTGGCACTCCCAGGTCAATTCCAGCGGCCCACGACACCTCGCAGAATCGCAAGCGGGGTGGACTGGCCACCACCTTCGGGGAACAGATTGATTCCGCCATCGATCATGAGGACTTCAAACGTGGCTTCCTTGCCAAGCCCTTCGCTGTCGGTGTGCTTCACTACAATGATGCGCAGGGAGCCTCGTCCATGGCGAACTACTTGGGGACTCCCATTCCGTTCGAAGGCGGTCTCGTCACCACCGCGAAAGGCGTTCTCGACTGGGGATTGAAGTCTCCTCGCAGGAAGAAGCATCTTGGAGGTTACCTCGTAGATGGGAAACTCATTCTCAAAGGTGAAGAAAAAGACCGCTACGCCATCGTCTTACGTAACAATACGAGGCAACCGCTAGAGTTTGTCGTTTCTGTCGATGGTCTCGACGTCATGGACGGTGAACCCGCTTCCTACTCAAAACGCGGCTACATCGTCGGGCCAAAACGCACCATGGAGGTGAAAGGCTTCCGTACCAGCACCAGCCAGGTCGCGGCCTTTCGCTTTGGCCGAGTAATCGATTCTTACACCGCACTTCGCCACGACGACACACGAAATGTCGGTGTCGTCGGCGTTGCTGTGTTTACCGAGAACGGCAAAAACCCCTGGGTCCTACCTGACGAATTTCCTAAGCGGGAAGAAGCGAATCCCTTTCCCAGAAGACGCTTTGCGGTCCCGCCCTACTAAGAGGGTATAGGCGGGTCGCGTCAGATCGCGGGTGTGTGCTTTTTAGAGGGGGCGCACACCCGCGCTAGTGTACAGCTAGCTAGGGAATAATCTCGCATCATGACACCGGCTGCCTAGGCTTTAGCCATGATCGTCGGAACCGTCAAAGAGATCAAGATTCATGAATACCGTGTCGGCCTGACGCCAGCCGGGGTACGAGCTTACGTGGCGCAGGGACACCGCGTCTTGGTGGAAACGAGTGCAGGTGAAAGTATCGGGTTTTCGGATGAAGACTATGCAGCCTGCGGCGGAGAGATCGTGCCCACCGTAGAGGAGGTCTTTGGCGAGGCCGACATGATCGTGAAAGTGAAAGAGCCACAGGCCGAGGAGATCGCGATGCTACGCAAGGATCAGATTCTCTACACCTACCTCCACTTGGCGGCGGACAAAAGACAAACGGTGGGGTTGTTAGAAAAAGAAGTGAAGGCCATCGCCTACGAAACGATCGAAGATGAACGCGGTGGCCTTCCCTGTCTTCGCCCCATGAGCGAGATCGCTGGGCGATTGGCCATCCAACAAGGTGCCAAATATTTGGAGAAAGCCTATGGCGGACGAGGTGTCTTGTTAGGCGGCGTCCCGGGGGTTGGGCGCGGTCAGGTGGGCATCATCGGCGGCGGCATTGTAGGCCTGAACGCTTGCAAGATGGCCGTGGGTCTCAGTGCCGATGTCACGGTACTAGATCTTTCGTTGGATCGCATGGCCTACCTGGATGACATCTTCTCCTCACAGATTACCACGCTGCACAGCACACCTCATCATATCGAGGAAGTGCTCCGGCAATCGGACGTGTTGGTGGGCGCGGTGCTGATACCAGGGGCCAAGGCACCGAAACTCGTAAAGCGGGAAGATCTGGCCATGATGAAGCCGGGTGCCGTCATTGTGGATGTGGCCATTGATCAAGGAGGCTGCTTTGAGACCTCAAAACCAACGAGCCATGATGACCCGACCTACATGGTCGATGGCATTGTTCACTACTGTGTGGCGAACATGCCAGGGGCAGTGGCACGCACATCAACAATCGCGCTGACTAGCGTGACTCTAAACTACGGTTTGCGGATTGCCGCAGAAGGAGTGGAAGGCTTCTGCCAGGGTGGCAAAGGATTAGCTTCAGGGCTCAATGTCTTCAAAGGCGAGTGCACCTACGAAGCCGTGGCCAAAGCCCACGACCTGGCATTCTCCCCGTGGTACGAAGCGATCAAGGTCCCCATGCCACAGTGATTCCGAAAAATCGGGATTGAGAAGAAATGATGAAAGCGCCGTCATTCCGCTGAAGGTTTGATTTACCAACATCGGCCCTGTAAGGGTTTCCCACCTAGTGGGAAGCTTGTGCCTTTCCGTGTAGAGAGAGTGGGTGATTTCAAACAGCAACTCTTCCAAGTCCAGGGGGTTAATCCCTTGTTACCTGCGGTTTAGTCAGAGGGCAGCAGCGCTATTGCGGGGTATCGATAGCTTTTTGGGGAGCAAGCTGCATTGCAGCATTTCTTGGCAATGAAGCTGCGCTAGCCTCCAAACATAACTCATATACTAATCACACCTCATGCAACCCATCCAGCATAGCCAAGTTGTTCGCCGGTTATTGCGGCGTTTGTGCCTTCTAGCCCGAGAAGAGTTGTGGAGTTCGCGAGCCGCGACGTTCATCGTTAGAGATCAGCTCATCAAGGGAGTTTTCGAAACCACCTTGAAATCTAAAGCACTAAGGTTGGAAGAACTCCTCCGATGGCAAGATGAACCCCATTTCCTGCGTCCGACACTGATCGATAAGCGGGGTTATGGCCGGCACCACCCCTTGTTCGAGTCTCTCCCAAGATATTCTGAGCATCGGAGACGAAGTTTGCTCTTCAAAGACTTACTTGCCGGGCAAACGCTCATCTTGCGGTATTATCTTCACCTTGGAAGATCGCAAGCTGACGTGGGCATCGGCATGGCCCGGGTCTGTCGCCAACACGCTAGGTCTGTTAAGAACGAAATGGCGACTACTCGCCAAGTATGGGCCGCCTTTGGAGGTGCGCCCACTCCAAAAGCGCCTGATTCTAGCAACCGTTGCCTCGCTCCTGAAGTCGGCCTTCAAACGGGAGATCAATCCGCAATACCAACAGCGTTGAGTGACTTTGTGGTGGACGAGGCTGAACTCTTCGGTGCAGGTGACTAACTCTCTCTGAAGGTCTGGAGGCTCACGCATCCAACTTCGATGTAGAATCCTATCGCTTCTTCGAGAAGAAGCCGCGTTGTTTATCCGAGATAGGCATTTGCAACACTTCCATTACTAACATCATGTCTTCCCATACTTTGCGTTTTTCGGCAATGTCGTCGTTTCTCAAAAGATAAGACGGGTGGTAGGTTACAACGAAAGGGATGCCATTCCAGCAACGGACCTGATCGCGGGCACGGCCGATGGGCATTTTCTCGCCAGTGAGGCCTTCGAGCGCCGTGCCTCCTAAAGCAACGATGACCTTGGGCCTAACAATGGCGGTCTCTGCCATGATATACGGGAGGCAGGCGTGCATTTCATCGTTCGTTGGCTTTCTATTCCGTGTACCTTGGTTAGGCATACCAGGACGATATTTAACGATGTTAGAAATATAGACCATTTCTCGCTGCAAACCCATGGCTTGGATGATCTTGGTCAGGAGTTTACCTGCTGGTCCAACGAACGGTTCCTGTTGCCGTTCTTCCTCACTACCGGGGGCCTCACCAATGAACATGATCTCGGGATCGAGGCTGCCGGTGGAGAAGACCATGGTGTCTCGGAGATCGACCGTGCGCGCTTCGTTGTCTTCAGCGATGCGAGCTTTGAGGTCGGCGAGCTGAGCGGCTTTTCCGACACCACTCGGGGTGATACTTGTCCGCACCTCCGCCACTGTGATCTTTGGATAGGTGACTCCATCGTCCGTGGCAGCTGGCTGCTCTTGGGGCACCGGCTCCTTTGTGGTCGTCGCTTTCTCTTCCTGGACCGGCTGCTGGTGCTGGGGGGCCGGGGCAGGAACTACCGTTTCCCGGGGTTGGCGCGCGTGAAAGTAGACCGCACGGAGCCCGGTCTTGGCTTCATCCGTGAGGAAAGCACGTTTCACCCCCTCATCCTGCCGATGCTTCAGGTAGCGGAGCAAGTGTTGTGTAGCGAGGGGGACATCAGCCATGGCGAGAGCGTAAGTAGGAAGGTTGTCGATTACAACTTCGAGCTGCTTTCACCCTTGAGAACCCTCCGCCGCGCCCCCATACTCGCGAAAAATCGTTAGATCATACTTATGTTTAAACGTCTCGGCAATCTCATTAAAGGATTCTTCGGCCTCTTCGTAGGCGGCTTGGAGAAGCGCAATCCAGAAGCTCTTTTAGAAGTGGAAAAGGAGAACCTCCGGAAGAATATCGTGAAGTTCAATCAGGGACTCGCCGCTCATGCCGGGCTTTGCGAGCGCCTCATGGTGCAGGTGAAGAAGCAAGAGACTGAACAAGCGGAACTGCGCGCAAAGACCACGGCGCACCTTAAGGCCGGAAACAAGAAGATGGCCGGACAATTTGCCATGCGCCTCCAGACCATCACAGGCGAGTTGGACGAGAACACCTCTCAACTAGAAGAGGCAGAGAAAACCTATCGCGAACTCATGAATGCCCGGGATGTCTCCATCAAAGAAGCGCGTGGAAAGATTGAGGAGCTACGCCGCGGCATCGATGACATGAAGGTCCAGGGAGCCATGGCCGAGCTCAACGAGATGGCCGCTGGCATGGTTAACGAAATTGGCGGGTCCGGTGACACTCTCAACCGCCTGCAAGAAATGGTTGAAGATGAGCGCTCTAAAGCTCGTGGCCGCAATCGCGTGGCCAAGGATAGCATTGATACGACCGAGATTGCCGAATTAGAGTTGGAACAGACCGCAATGGAGGATCAGGCCTTGGCAGACTTCGCAGCGAAGGAGGGCTTGATCATCGAGAGTGATGGTGGCAGCAGCGACGGCGGTTCTTCAGAGAGCCCCAAGGAAGAATCCGGTGGCAAGTCCATGGGACCAACCGAGTCCGCCTAAGCGACTTCTAGGAAATTAGGATCTCTTTCATTCGCTCGCCAAGCGAACCCACGTAGGGCTCATCAAAGATTTCGAGATGCGTGCCGGGTGTTTCTACGACTTGGATGCCGCCCTCGACGAGGCCTTCCCATCCTAACTGCGGGCTATAGTAGCAGTAGTCATTGGGACCTGTGGCGCGGAGGAGTGTCATCTTGCCAGCGTACGGGATGGGCACATAACGCTCGATCATCCTTGTGTGGACCTCACGAATTTGAATAAGTCTAACATAATCCGAAACCGGCGTGCCATTCTCTAGGCAGGTCATGGCGTGTTTCACTTCCCGACGATGCTTTAGCTTACTAACTACGCCTTTGCTTGCACGCTTGGCGATGGTGCCAATGCGTTTGCCCACCTTCTCTTCACCAAGAAACTCCCAGTTCACCTGCGCTCGCTGAGACAACGAGTATTTGTTCTCCAGCTCTTGGGCAGGATTGGGGGTGTCAAAAAGGATAAGTTTTTCCACCTCGATGTTTCTGGAATAGAGACGCTGAGCCATTTCATACGACACCACACCGCCAAACGAATAGCCGCAAAGGCTGTAGGGGCCTTCTGGCTTCACACTTTCGACTTTGGCAAGATACTCGTCTGCAATTTCTCTAATGTTAGACTGATCCGAGATCTTAGAGGAATCCATCAACATGGGAGCTTCGATGGCATATAGCGGTGTCTCTTTTGGCAACCAACGCACCAGCTCCCGGTAGAACAGGATGCCTCCGTCGCCTCCATGAATCGCAAAGATGGGCGTCACGTCCGATGAACCTTCTTGAATTGTCGTGACGGATGAAGCTCGGGCAGCAATCGGTTTCACATCCAGCAACATGTCGCTGGCGGCAAGACCGTTTCCATTCGTAGGGCTCTTTCCATTCGTATGAGGCCCATCACCGTTTGTCTTGCCATTCGGTGAAGCAACCTCAAGAGGGCTCAAGACAGCCTCTTCCCTTTCAATCAGGGATGCCAAGGAACGCACCGTAGGCGCCTCAAAGAGAGTGCCTAAAGGGAGCTTCGCACCAAACTCGCTTTGAATACGCGTAAAAAGACGAAGCCCAACTAACGAATGCCCACCAATATCAAAGAAATTGTCGTCCAGGCCGATGCCTTTACAGTCTAACAGTTCTTCCCAGAGAAGAGCTAAACGCTTCTCCGACTCTGTGGAAGGCACTTCTAGAGTCTCTGCAACTGTTTGAGTACTTTGGATGGCAGGCAGGGCACGAAGATCGACCTTGCCGTTTGCAGTCACCGGTAAAGCGTCCAGCGCCATCAACGAGGATGGCACTAGGTGCGCAGGAAGACGGTCAGCAAGCACGCCTTTTACCTCCGCGGTATCGAGAAACTGTCCTTCCGATGGAACGACGTAGGCAACCAACACGCGATCACCTGCGTTACGGCCTTGTGTCGTCACACAGCTTTGAGCGATGCCGGGGAGCGCATTCAGCGCCGTCTCTACCTCGCCAGGCTCTATCCTGAATCCACGAATCTTGATCTGTTTATCCAACCGGCCACTGAACTCGATCGTGCCATCAGCTTGCCAACGGCAGCGATCGCCCGTGCGATAAAGTTTGGCGTTGGGTTCGCACGAGAATGGATCAGCCAAAAATTTCTCGTCAGTGAGTTCAGGGCTATTGAGATACCCTGTGGCTAACCCACAACCTCCAATGTAGAGTTCTCCCCAGATCCCTACAGGAACGAGCTGTTCGTTAGGATCCAGGATATAGCAGGTCGTGTTTGCAATGGGTTTTCCGATGGGCACCGATGACTTGGTGAGATCTACTCCGGTGATCGTGTGGCAGCACGTGAAGGTCGTATTCTCTGTCGGACCGTAGCCGTTGATGAGCTTGCCAGTAACTTTAGCATGAGCCCGTTGAACGTGATCCATGGAGAGCACATCTCCACCTGCTAGCACTTGCTTCACGCCCACGAGAGCATCCAAATGCTCGTCCACCATCAATTGGAAAAGTCCTGAGGTCAGCCAAAGAGTCGTCACGCCGTGCTTCTTGATCAGATCGCCGATATCTTCGAGCGATGGAATCCCTGGCGGAGGCAGAACTAACGACCCCCCATTGAGAAGAGGCCCCCAAAGCTCCATCGTTGAGGCATCAAACGAAATAGCAGCCGCTTGGAGAAAGACATCTTCCTCAGTGAACTCCGCATAATTCGTATTCTTAACCAACCTGACAATACCGCGATGAGGAATCATTGATCCCTTGGGGTTGCCAGTCGACCCAGACGTGTATATCACATAGGCAAGATCTTCAGAACACGCCTTGGTTCCAATATTCTCTACCATACCACCGCTATCTAGCGAATCTGGATGCAGGACCTGGGTGCCCTCGAAGTCTTCGATCTCTGAAGATATCAGCACAGGAGCCTTACTATCCTCTAGCATGTAGTCGATACGTTCTGCGGGATAATTCGGATCGATGGGCACATAAGCACCACCTGCCTTCAGAATGCCTAACAACGCCGCAACGAGATCGAACGATCGTGGAACCAGCACACCGACAAGCGTGCCTGGCTTCACCCCCATCTCAACCAAACGATGAGCAAACTGATTCGCGCGCGTATTGAGAGCCCCGTAGCTCAGAGTGTCGTCGCCTCGTCGAAGCGCGATCGCTTTCGAGTTAGCAGCCACCTGTCGCTCAAAGAGTTCATGCACACAGGCACCCAGCGGAGCGGAGGAGAGATCTCGTGCCGTGTTGTTAAACTTTTCCAACAGCAGCTTAGATTGATGCAGACTAACCAAAGAGACTTCAGCAAGCGGCTGCTCGGGCGACTCGGAAAGGTTCGTGATGAGCGTTTCGAAATGTGCGAACCAACGTTGGATCGTTTCTGGGTCGAAAAGCTCTGTTTTGTAGTCACAATCAATGACCAAGCCTTCACGAGAGTCGATGATATTGAAGAAAAGTGGGAAATTGACGAACCGCTTGGAGACCGCATCAAACGTGGTTTCCAAGCCTTCAAACTCATCATGGTAATCCGTGCGTTCGACGTTGAACTGCACCTCCACGAGTGGTTTGCGCCCGGCTTGACGCGGTAGGTTGAGCTTTGGAAGAAGTTCACCGTAGGTAAAGTCCTGGTGCTCAAAAGCCTCTAACACTCGCTGACGCACGCCACCAAGATGCTCATTGAAACTCTCCTTCTGATTCACTCGGGCCCGCATCGGTAAGAAATTCACACAATGGCCCACAATGCCGTCGTCCTCTTCAAGCGTCTGGCCTGCAGCAGGCGTGCCTACCCCGAAGTCGTTCTGGCCTGTCAATTTCGCCAAGAAGACCTCAAATGTGCCTAACAGGGTCTGATATGCCGTGCATTTCTGCTTAGCCCCGATACGCTTCAGAGCCTTGAAAACGTCTTTGGACAAGACATGGCGCTCGGTATCGCCCGTGAAGGAATCAGTCTTGACAATAGGCCGATCCGTCGGCAAGGCCAGGGGTTCCGGCGGACTGGTATAAATGTTTTCCCAGAACGCCATGGCGTCGTCGTTGCCATTCATGGCAGCTTTGGTCATCGCATAACGCCCAAAGGCAGGAGCCGGCTTAAGCGATGGTCGTTCTCCACGCACTTTCGCGCTATAGAGTTCACTTAGCTCTTCAAGCAGCACATTGTAAGACCAGCCATCACACACCAGATGGTGTGCCGTTAGAAACAAAATCGACTCAGTTTCACCTAACTGTACCACGAAGCCGCGAATCAGCGGCCCGTTGACGAGATCGAAGGTGTTCATCGCCTCTTCTCGTCTAAAGACATCAAGCTTAGCTTTCCGAGTTTCGGCGTCTACATCCGTTAGGTCATACTGAGGCAGATCGACCGTTAACCTTTCGGCAAACTGCATCGTCGTGCCGTCCTCGGAGAACGTTGCACGCAAGGCGTCGTGACGCGCAACCACTTCGTTTAGAGCTGCCTGCAGATGCCCACGATTTGCCCGACCTCGCATGTGCAAGGTTGTCGCCTCGTTAAAGGCACAAGAAGCTTCTGGTTTAAGAAGAGAGGCTAACCAAATCTCCTGTTGGGCCGCTGTGACCGGAGCTTTCGCCAGAGCGGCCTCCGTCTGACACTGCGCCCCCAAGGGCTTTCCCAGGCAATCTCCACCGCCATCGGGTCCTCCGAAGAAGCCGCCTTGACGCATTTCTGCCACCGCCTCTTTCACCGCGTTGATGACAAAGTCGATATCCTCATCGGTGTGAGAGGTCGTTAAATAGCAGGGCAATCCTTCCAGAATGAAGACCCCCTTCTCACGCAACTGGCAGAACAGCAGACCGCCATACTTCTCCTCGTCCGAGACCCGCACAAACATCTGCGAACTGAATTGCACCATTCGAATACCGATGCCTTCATCGGCAAAGAATTGATCGATTGTGCCAGCGAGCCGAGCCGCTTTGGCATAGACTTCATCCCAGTAAGACTGCGGCTGATCGAGGAAGAACTTGGCCATAACATTCACCGCAGCAATGGTCAGCGGGTGCCTGACAAAGGTCCCTGCGAAGAAAGTGACCGGTTTCTCCGGGAAGGAATCATCTCCATACTGCCATTGACCACCATCGAAGGTATCCATGAACTCCGCCTTGCCAGCCACCAGGCCAACAGGCATCCCACCGCCGATCACCTTGCCATAAGTCGCAAGGTCAGCTTTGACGCCATAGTAATCCTGAGCGCCACCGGGTCCCGTACGGAAGCCTGTGATGACTTCATCGAAGATGAAGAGACAACCAGCGTCTTCGGTAATCTTGCGCACCTCTTTGACAAACTCGACCGGCTGGAATTCCGGACGGCGACTTTGCATGGGCTCGATCATCACGGCCGCGATGTCACCAGCGATCTCACCAATCGTTTGCAGTGCCTCGTCCGTGCCGTAGTCAAGTACGATGATTTCATCGACGGCACTGCGAGGAATGCCCGGTGCAATCGGGAGGGACTTGATCTTGCCCTTCTTGTTTGCACCACGCACTAGCACCTCGTCAAAGTTGCCGTGGTAGTCCTTTGAAAAAACCACAACCTTGTCCTTGCCAGTCACGGTCCGAGCCAACCGCATGGCCCCTTGCACGGCTTCTGATCCTGTATTAACGAAACACACGCGTTCTGCATCGACGAGTTTACAGACCAGCTCAGCCGTTTCGCCAGCGAACTCAGATTGAGGTCCTACGGCGATGGTCTTGTCTAACTGATCTTTAAGCGCTTCGGTCACGAAGTCCGGGGAATGGCCCAAGAATCCAGGGCCAAAGCCATTCACAATATCAATGTAGTCATTGCCATCGATGTCGGTGAGACGCGGCCCCTTGGCTTTCTCGACCATGATCTGATAACACATGTCTTTCCACAAACGGTTGAAGCCATTTGCGGTGCGAGGATCGGCAAAGCAATGACGATACTTCTGAGTGCGCTCTTTCGAGCCCGCAGTCTTAGCATTATAACGTTTGGTGAGATCCAAAATGAACGCCTTTTGCTCATTCGAAAGGCCTTCGTCGCGAATACGATTGATCGGTTTGTAAGGACCGTGAGCCGCCTGTGTTGGCGCATCCTTCTTTGGCTCTGGAGTGGGAGTCGGCGCGGACGCTAATTCCTGCACTATGGGCGCAGCAGAAGCAGGGGCCGCCACTGGAGATGGCGCGGTTGCATGCGCAGATACACCGCCTTGCAAGAGCAAGAGTTGCTGCTGCATCAGCGTCATTTGCTGATTGATGACGGTGCCTAACAAGCCACTGTCTGCACTCACTGCTGGCATGGTAGGAGCAGACATCGGTGCTGCAGGCATCACCGCTGTGGGAACGAGCGCCGGTGCAGCCATTTGAGTTACAGTAGCCGCTGGCACCGCAGGTGCGGCCTCGGCGGCTGATACAGGCGACTCCTCTGGCGCGAAAGCACTGGGATCCAGTGTCGCATCGAGATGATCAACCATCGCATCGATGCTTGGCAACTCATCGATGAGCTGACGCATCGTCACCTTGGTTCCAAAGTCGTCTTGAAACGCCTTACTCACTTGCGTCAATAATAGGGAGTCGAAGCCTAATTCGAGGAAAGAGGCGTCGCCATCGAGTTCCTCTTCTGGGATATCGGACAATTCACTGAGGCTCTCGCGCATCTTGGCTGCGAGTCGGTCTCTGCGCGGTGGTGTGGTGGGCATGATAACGGGCGTAGTGGTGGTGGTTGCGACAGGAACAGGGTTGGTTTCGGGAAGAGCTAAAGAGATGTTAGGATCCGCAGTCATGGGCGTTGGATCGACCCAGTGACGCTTGCGTTCGAATGGATAAGGTGGAAGCACCACGCGTCGATGGGTTTCGATGGCGTAGTAGCTTTGCCAGTCAATGTCCGCACCGTTCAGCCACAGGCGTCCCAGAGTCGTCAGCAACTGCTCGTAATCCGAGGCACCGCCCGAAGCGGGCGCGCTGCTCGCATGGAAACCGTGGCCACCTTCGCCGCCCACGGATTGGCGGCCAAGTGTGGCCAGAGTCTGGCCTGGCCCTACTTCGACGAACGTCTGATTCTCTTGCGTGGCAGCCAACGTGCGGATCGATTCAAAGAAACGTACCGGTTGGCGCAGATGCCGCGCCCAGTAATCTGGGTCACAGGCATCTGCGTCGGTTAACCAATCTCCTGTAACCGTCGAGAAGATGGGGATCTCTGGCTTACGCAGCGTTGCTTTTGAAATCTCTGCGGCGAACGGATCGATCACAGGATCCATCATCCGCGAGTGGAATCCGTGCGATGTGTGCAAGTGTTTTACAGTCACGCCATCTGACTCGAGTCGCGCTTCTACCGCAGCGATCATATCGTTGCTGCCCGCGAGAACGCACAGGTCCTTCCCGTTCACCGCCGCAAGATCAGCGTCACCTACGTATGATTGAATCGCATCCTCTGACAAGCGCACCGCAAGCATGGCGCCTCCAGGTAAATCTCCCATGAGTTTCCCTCGCGTGGCAAGGATTGCTAGGCCTTCTTTAAGTGAGAAAACATCCGCGATGCATGCTGCTGCAAATTCCCCAACACTATGACCAATCATGGCTGCAGGTGAAATTCCCCACGACTGCCAGAGTTTCGCCAGCCCGGTCTCAATGACAAAGATGGCCGGTTGGGCAAAGGCCGTTTCCTTCAGACGATTTGTAGCGGCTTCATCAGCAACCTCTGGGTAAAGGACGTCGCGTAAATCGGCACCGATCTGTTCCTCCAGGTAGGTGGCGCAGAAATCGATGTGATCCCGAAAGACAGGCTCACACTCATACAGCTCACAGGCCATGCCAACGTGCTGAGCGCCCTGCCCCGGAAACATGAAGTTCAGAGGGTCCGCAGCGCTGGCAGGCGAGCCGTCTTGAACCTTACCACCTGACAATCGCTCCGAGAGTGATTCCCAATTGCCTGCCACGCAGATGCGCCGCTTGGCAAAGGCGCGTCGTCCAATAGCGGTGGTAAAGGCAGCGTCCGCAAAGTTGGTGTCCGCAGATACTTTGGCTAAACGAGACGCCACCTCATCGCGAGCTGACTCGGTGCGTGCCGCCATGAGGAACAGCTGCGCGGGACGTTTGGAAAAAGAGCGTTCTACTTGCGTGGGCGCTTCTTCCAAAACAATGTGGCCATTCGTGCCACCCACACCGAAAGAACTCACACCGGCGCGACGAGGGCCATTATCACTCACCCAATCCGTTAGACTAGTTTGGACTCGGAATGGGCTGGTTTCAAAATTGATCTTTGGATTCGGCCGCTCATAGTGCAGCAGTGGTGGTATCTGACCATGCTCTAAAGAAAGCGCCGTCTTGATCACGCCGCAAACCCCCGAAGCGACATCGAGATGGCCAATGTTCGGCTTGAGAGACCCGAGTGTACAGAACGATTTCGCGTCGGTTTGCTGACGGAAACATTTGGTGAGTGCGGCCACCTCGATCGGGTCGCCTAGCGGTGTTCCTGTGCCGTGAGCCTCGATGTAACTGATTGTCTCAGGTTCCACACCAGCGTCCTGCTGCGCCATCGTGATGACCTCAACCTGGCCGTCGACACTGGGTGCCGTGTAACTGTGCTTGACTCCACCGTCGTTGTTCAAAGCGGCGCCACGGATAACAGCGTGAATATGGTCGCCGTCACGTTGCGCATCAGCGAGTCGTTTAAGCACCACGATCCCTGCCCCGTTACCAAAAACCGTACCACTAGCTTCATCACTAAAGGTACAGACACGCCCATCTTTCGATAGCATACCGTCCTCAGTGTAGTAGTAGCCCTTCTTTTCCGGCAACGTGATCGTAACGCCACCGGCCATAGCCATGTCTGACTCGCCTGCACGCAGACTTTGAATCGCTTGAGCAATAGCCACCATCGAGGTAGAGCACGCAGTTTGAACCGTCATGCTCGGGCCGCGAAGGTTCAACTTAAACGAGACACGCGTAGCAAGGTAATCTTTGTCATTTCCGAGCTCAGTCTGCAAGGAGCCCACCTGAATCGACGGAATCCACTGTGCATGGAACGCTTTGTCCGTAAGTAGGTTGGCAATAACGTAAGTATCTAGATACGAACCGGCCCAAAGCCCAACCTTTCCGGCATAGGTCTCGGGATCATACCCTCCACGTTCGAGTGCTTCCCAGGCAAGCTCGAGAAAGATCCGTTGTTGCGGATCCATGTGTTTGGCTTCCTTCGGCAAAATACCGAAGAAGGCAGCATCGAATTCTTGAAGCTTATCAAGGCAGCCTTTGACCGGAACATACTTGGGATCTTGACGGACCTCGGCGACATCAACTCCCGCAGACGCCAGTTCCTCGTCCGTGAACGAATGCAATGTACGCTCGCCATCACGCAGGTTTGCCCAGAATTCTTCCACCGAGTTGGCACCCGGTGCACGGACGGCCATGCCCACGATGGCAATGGGTTCACTCGGTTCCCGTTCGGAAGTGCTGATCGGTATCCGCGACGATTTGGTTTCACCCTCAAGGCGTTGTGCCAATGACCTCACTGTTGGCAGCTCAAATAGATCTGTTAGAGAAATATCTGCCTTGAAGTCTCGCACTAGGCGCGCGTGGAGCCGCACGAGATGGAGAGACTTCCCTCCAAGTGCAGAGAATCGATCTTCCACACCCAATCCCTCAAGACCCAGCACCGCTTCCCAGAGTTCAAGCAAGCGTTTCTCCAAAGGTGTCTTGGGACCGACAACGGGCTCGCTCAGATCCGGCCGCGGCGAACGAGTTGCCGCCAAGTGGTCGGCCAGTCTACCAGGATCAGCCCACTGAGTAATCACGTGCTGAACATCGTTCCACGTTGTGACAGAAACGCGGCTCACAGGTAGAGGGTTTGACGCCAGCGATGAATCACTCGTCGGGATGAGTTCAAGATCCGCCGACGCTTGAGCGTCCAAGATAAACATGCCATCCCGCTCGATCGCCCCCACTTCTTCAAAGAATGCTCGGCATACCCCGTTTCTTTCGGCATCGTTGAAGGCCACCTCAATCTTTCCTAACGATGCCTCAAGGGCTTGTTGACCCAACTGTCGAATCATGTGGCGCTCAACGCCTTTGCCCAGAGCACGGCAACTCAGAAAGAACGCGGAGACCTTAAGAGCCCGGTCGGTGCTTTCTGAAATCATGGCACCAACCACTCCATATTGCCCGAATCGATCGGAAGCAGCAACGCGATGAGCGATGGCTCCGTGTGCCTGCTGCTCTGCAAGTTCATGTGCCTGGAAGGGTGACTTACATGCGTTGAACTGATTGGTTCGGGTGCTGAGCTGAGCCAGGCGATCACGCTCTTTAGACGTGACCACTGACAAATCGACTTCCAATTGCAACCCCTCAAGAAAGGCTGCAAAACTATCACTTTTCTGCTGTAAACTCTCCCGCGAGGCTTGGGCCGCGTAGAGTTCTGTGCGGCGTTCGTCCTCTTCCGTCCGTGGTGATCCCAAGTCAAATGCCCAGCTCTGTGTGAGCATCGACTCAATCTCCCCACGATCTTCCGGCAGTGTGATTGCTAGAACACCCGGACACCCCGCAGTGACTTCAGCAGTCTCGGCAGCATTGTCATCAATGAACACAACGCTGTCCATTCCTAGTCCAAGTTCCTGACAAAGCTCACGAATGTTGGTCGACTTGGGTTCCCAGTTTACTTTCTGCGCCACGAAATCATCGTCCCGTAGAAGCATACCAGGATGTTCTTCCAGTACCTTTGTGACATCACCGGCATCGTTCTTTGAACTCAGCGCTAACAAGAATCCCCGCTTACGCTGAGTCTGGAGAAAGGCCTGCAAGACCCGGGCTGGCTCGTCGATGACAATACCATCGAGACCATCCTCTCCAAGCACGCCCCGCCACAGTGTGTTGTCGGCATCCGTGACAAGGAGTTTCCTTGAGGGACTATTCCAGGCATGCAGTTGACGGGCAATGCAAATGGCTAAGGCCGCGAAGCCCTCGTCGGTGAATGGCACATTTCCGGCTTCCTCGGCTTCTCGGTCAAACGTTTCGTGGGTGCCAAGGAGATCCAAGAGCTCCTGGTTGCCAGCAACAACGTTCCCTAAAGCAGACAGCCTTGCAGAGGCCGACGCTTCGAGATCGGCACCAGTGGCACCTTTCTCCGGATGCGGGCAGAATAAGACTAAGTTCGAACGACCGAGTCGACCACCATACTCTTCTAGCGCTTGCTCAAAGGCGCGAAGACCTTCTGAAGGATTGTCGTGCGCAAGGTCGCGGGGCCGGATAAGGAAGACTTGGTGCGCCTCGGTGGCCGTCCTTACGTCACTGCGCGGGTCGAGTACCTGTTGGACAACCTGATTGAAGGGCGAGAAAACCACCTGCGGCCGATGACCGAGAGCTTCAAGTAAGAATACAAGAGGCTGCTCTAGAGGCTCGGCCGTGAAACTAGCAGTGACCTGTATTCTCATAAGGCCTTCAACGGCGACGTCGTGTGATTCTGAGACTTACCTCCATGCATGATCTCATATAATTATTAAAATTATGTTAAATCATGTATTTAGTGAATCTAATGTAGGCCTACGGGCGTTTCCGCATACCAGGAATTCTATACTGAGAACTTTATCATTCTTGGGAGCTGGCTTTCTGGTTTGTGCTTGCTACGGAATCGATTCGTACGTAGAGGCAGAGCATGCCTGACCAGCCGGGAATCGACGTCGATTGGGACAATTGGACCGCCAAGATGCGGTCCATGCTGGTATTTGTGCGGCGCGAGGACGAAGTGCTCCTCATACGCAAGAAACGAGGTCTTGGTGAGGGCAAGATCAATGGCCCTGGTGGCAAGGTCGACGAAGGGGAAACCATTGAGGAGGCCGCCATTCGTGAGACGGAAGAAGAAGTCGGACTTACCCCGACGAATCTCCAGCATCGTGGGGAACTCTATTTCCAATTCGTCGACGGCTTGAGCATTCACTGCACCGTCTTTGTCAGCGACCTCTACGAGGGGCAACTAACCGAGACCGACGAAGCCCTGCCAATGTGGGTGAAGGTCGACGAAGTTCCCTACGACGAGATGTGGGAGGACGATAGATTCTGGCTTCCTCAGGTGCTCGAGGGTGAAAGCTTTCAAGGCCGATTCACATTCGAAAGCGACAAGATGCTTAGCCGTCAGCTGAACTTCGGCTCGGACGTAAATGCGTCGTTTGTCACTGTTAGTGAATCGGGGCCCGAAGCGGTAAGCGACGAAGGCCAAGGCGAGGTTGACGTTGATCTTCCTGAGCCTCCGGCCGAATCCGAGGCTGAGCAGGGGAAAGCGGAGGTTGAGCCTAAGGAGGAAGCTCAGGAAGAAGAGGCTGAACTCGAACCAGAGGAGGAACAGCCGGCGCATACCCTTGACGAGACTACCTTTCTGCACCTCCAGCATGTCGTAGAGAGCCTGATCATGGCATCTGAGTCCCCGATGTCAGAGACGGCCTTGTTAGCCACGATCAACAAAGTCGCGAGCGACCAAGAGGCCATGGCGGCAGAAGCCGCTAAGGCAGAGGAACCCTTTGAAGGTCCAGACATCGCCTGGGTTAAGACGCTCAAGGAATCTGCCATTCTTGCTGCGATCGATGCCCTGAACGTTTCCTATGGCGAACAGGAGCGCGCTTTCGCCATCGCTGAACGCGCCGCAGGATTCAAGATTTATACGCGACCCAACTACGGCATGTGGGTGAGAGGTCTCTTCCCCGACCAGAAGCCACAACGCCTTCGCCCGCCTGCGTTGGAGACTCTCGCGATCATCGCTTATCGTCAGCCAATGACCAAGGCAGACATCGAAGCTGTCCGGGGAGTGAGTGTGGACGGCGTCTTAAAGATGTTGTTAGATAGAGGCCTTGTTCACATCAGCGGAAGAGCAGAGGTGCCTGGTCGACCTCTGCTCTACGAAACCAGCGAGGTCTTCTTAGATCACTTTGGGATCCGCTCCGTGGACGACTTGCCCAATGCAGAAGAGCTGCGACAGGTGAAGTTGCCGACCGCAGAAGTCGAAGCAACTGAAGATGGTGAAGAGTCGGAGTCCAAGGAGGGCGAGGCTCCTGAATCGGGCGACGAACCGGCAGATGCGGATGGGGAGCCAGAGCCCAAGGAAACGGAGACCGAGGGCGGGAGTTCCTCTGAAGATGTTGAGAGTTCCGATCATGACGCCGCCTCCTCGAATGAGGATTCCGACGTCGACGAGGATTCCGATGACGACGAGGATTCCGACGATGACGACGAGGATTCCGACGATGACGACGAGGATTCCGACGACGACGAGGATTCCGACGACGACGAGGATTCCGACGACGACGAGGATTCCGACGACGACGAGGATTCCGACGACGACGAG
>Ga0213868_10000092_pt1 | contig 73623 bp, 73 predicted proteins | sample PICome_9_FD_160087 | JGI IMG/M metagenome (GOLD analysis project Ga0213868, IMG submission 160087) | Coastal seawater microbial communities near Pivers Island, North Carolina, United States - PICO127 | ecosystem: Environmental > Aquatic > Marine > Coastal | place: USA: North Carolina... | reverse complement strand
AGTGGACAGAAAGCCTGGACGGATCATGCTTCTACCTGAATCGCTCCAGCGCCAGACGTCAACACATCAAATTTCGGGTCCTCGCTGACTCCGAGTATATTTCATCTTGCTCACCTCCAAGAGTGAAAAGGCCGAAATTGCCCAGGGACTTGATTCAGGCGCGGATGATTTTCTAAGCAAACCCGTCAATCTGGATGAACTGCGCGCACGGCTTGCTGCGGGATCGCGGATCTTGGAATTCCAGCGCGAATTGTCGGAAAAGAACCGTCTGGTCAATGATACGCTGGTCGAACTGCAGCGGGTTCATGACGGGATCAACAAGGACCTGCAGGAGGCGCGCCAACTGCAGCAGTCATTGCTGCGCGAAAGTCACAAGGTCTGGGCAGAGGGTGCATTGTCCCTTGTGCTGCGGCCTGCGGGGCATGTGGGCGGTGATCTGGTTGGGTTCTTCCGCTCAGATGACGGCAAACTGGGGCTGTTTGCGATTGATGTATCGGGTCATGGGATCAGCTCTGCCTTGATGACCGCGCGGCTGGCGGGGCATTTCGCCGCCGCTAAGGAACATAATATCGCGCTCAGGCAGGACGGCAGTGGCCGATACCTGGCCCGCCCCCCCAGTGATGTCGCCGCAGAGCTGAACGAGATCGTTCTGAATGAGATGGAGACAGAGCATTATCTGACCCTGATGCTGGCCTTTGTTGATCTGTCGACGGGCAAGGCCACGCTGACCCAGGCGGGCCATCCGCATCCATTGATCCAGCGCCACGATGGTACGGTCGTGCAGCGCGGCAGCGGTGGTTTTCCCGTCGGGCTGATGTCGGGCATGCAATTTGACCAGTTTGAACTGACCCTGGTGCCGGGTGACAGGCTATTGATCCTGTCGGACGGGGTGACGGAATGCCACGATCCGCTGGGCACATTTCTGGGCGAGGAAGGTTTGGCAGACACGCTCTACCGGCTGAAAGACCGCAAGGGACCTGCTGTGCTGGATGCGCTGATCAGGGATTTGACGCATTTTGCCGGATCTGAGGATTTGCCAGATGATGTGTCTGGCATCCTTTTTGAATACACCGGTTCGGATCAGCCCAGATAGCGGTTCAGGAACATGCGGTCGCCGTCATTGCCCAGCGCGCCCAGCGCCTCATCGGGGGACAGGACCAATGTTGAATGATCAGGCTCAATCGGTTCTGCGATCTGGCGGACGGGATGGGCCACGTAGATGTGGCACAGCTTCTCTGCCCACAGGTCGTATTCTGGCATGAACACGAACCGCCGAAAGGCACCCAGCCTGCGCGGCCGTGTAATGCGCCAGCCGATTTCTTCCAGCACTTCGCGGTGCAACGCCTGCACTGGCGATTCTCCGGGATCAATGCCGCCGCCGGGCAGCTGGACATCCAGCGCTGGTATGATCTGTGCGGTCATCAAAAAGCGGCGTTCCAGCGGCAGGATCGCATAGGCACCGGGCCTGAGCCGGTAAGAAATGCCCTTTTGTGGCGGTTGGCCAACACGTCTGATCATCTACGCCCCCTTTATCACCTGCTTGATGCCCCTATATAGACGCGGTATGCCAAGCGGCCTGAGATAAGGAAACCCCTGATGACTGCCGATATTCAGCCCGGAAACCAGATAGCCTGGGACGACAGTGTTCTGCCGTTCCAGCTGGACAATTGTGACATCCGTGGCCGGGTGGCCCGGCTGGATGGCGTGTTGGAAGGCATTCTGCGCCAGCATGACTATCCGCCCCAGGTCGAAGCGCTTGTTGCTGAGATGGCGTTGCTGACCGCGCTGATCGGTCAAACGATCAAGCTGCGCTGGAAACTGCAGCTGCAGGTACAGTCCAAAGGGGCGGTGCGGATGATCGCGACCGATTACTACGGTCCGCAAGAGGACGGGACACCGGCGCGCATCCGGGCCTATGCCAGCTATGACGCGGATCGGCTGACCCAAGAGGCACCCTTTGACCAGATCGGCGAAGGCTATTTCGCCATCATGATCGATCAGGGCGAGGGGATGACCCCCTATCAGGGCATTACACCGCTAGAGAGCGGATCATTGGCCGCCTGTGCAGAGGCGTATTTTGCGCAGTCCGAACAGCTGCCGACCCGCTTTTCGCTGAGCTATGGCAGATCGTCCGCACCCAATGTGGCAGAGCATTGGCGCGCCGGTGGCGTGATGTTGCAGCATATGCCCAAGGCGTCGCCCTTTGCCGCCAAGGGCGAAGGCAGCGGTGGCGTGCTGAGCGCGACTGACCTGGTGCATGGGGATACAGAAGAGAACTGGAACCGTGTGAACATCCTGCTCGACACGGTCGAAGACCTTGAGCTGATCGGGCCCAGCGTTCCGCCCACCGATTTGCTGCTGCGCCTGTTTCACGAGGAACAGCCGCGGGTGTTTGATGCCCAGGCGGTGCGCTTTGGCTGTTCATGTTCCGAAGATCGCGTTCGGCAAAGCCTGTCGATCTATTCGGCCAAGGACATTGAAACAATGACCACGGACGAAGGTCGCGTCACCGCCGACTGCCAGTTCTGCGGCGCGCATTATGATCTGGACCCGCTGACGGTTGGATTTGATGCCGAAACGGCTGCAGGTGAGTGACCAGATTGAGCAGATCAGGGCCGCGCTGGGCAAGACCGGCGTGCAGACCTCTGATTTCGATCTGAACCCCGATGTGGTGCTGCCGGCGGGGCGTGTCTTGCGGCCTGCTGGTGTGCTTGCTCCGATTATGCGCAAAGGGGACGATTGGCATTTGCTGCTGACAAAACGGTCCTCTGCGTTGAAACATCACCCCGGACAGATCGCCTTTCCGGGTGGCAAGCAGGACAAGGGGGATGCGGATGTCATCGCCGCCGCCCTGCGCGAAGCCGAAGAAGAGATCGGGTTGCCCCGCGATATCGTTGATGTTCTAGGCACCTTGCCTGCGCATGAAACCGTGACTGGTTTTACCGTCACCCCCGTTTTTGCCCATGTCAGAGCCGATTTTGTGGTCAAGCCAGAGCCGGGCGAGGTTGAAGAAGTTTTCTCTGTGCCGCTGTCGCATGTGCTGAACCCGGAAAATTACCTGATTCAGTCGCGGCGCTGGCGGGGGACCAGACGACATTATTTTGCGGTGCCCTACGGACCCTATTACATTTGGGGTGCAACGGCGCGTATGCTGCGGGCATGGTCCGACCGCATGACATGATGATCCCGGCTGAAACAAGCTGGTTGATTGACCCCGCCGCCCGCGATGTTTGTGCGGCGATAGAGGCCGCAGGGCATGAGATATATTTTGTCGGTGGCTGTGTGCGCAACGCGCTGCTTGGCCTGCCGGACAGTGATGTGGATATGTCCACCAACGCGCGGCCTGAAAAGGTGATGCAGATTGCGCAGGCGGCCGGGTTCAAGGCCATTCCGACGGGAATTGACCATGGCACCGTCACGGTGGTGGTGCGCGGTGCCGCGTTTGAAATCACGACCTTTCGGCGGGACGTGAACACCGACGGACGCCGCGCCGTGGTGGCATATTCAGATACGATTATGGACGATGCCCGGCGGCGTGATTTCACGATGAACGCGCTTTATGCGACGGCGCAGGGTGTGGTGATTGATCCTTTGGACGGATTGCCTGATCTGCTGGCCCGCCGGGTCCGGTTCATCGAAGACCCCGACGCGCGGATCAAGGAAGACTATCTGCGTATCCTGCGGTTCTTTCGGTTTTCAGCCTGGTATGCCGAACAGGCAGAGGGTTTTGATGCGGATGCCCTTGCTGCGATTGCAGGCAATGTCGATGGACTGGATGCGCTGTCTGCTGAACGGGTCGGGCAGGAGATGACCAAGCTGCTGGCCGCCCCTGACCCTGCGCCGGCCATTGCGGCCATGCGGCAGGCAAATGTCCTGCATGCCATTCTGCCGGGATCTGATGATCGCTACTTGGCCCTGCTGGTTCACCTTGAGGGCGCGCTGGGCCTTGCGCCAAACTGGATCAACCGCCTTGCCATTCTGGGGGGTGAAGATGCGGAGGGCCGGTTCCGGCTCAGCAAGGTCGACGCCCGGATGTTGCGCGCCACCACGGATGCCGCCTATGCCGGTCCTTCCCTCGCAGAGGTGGCCTATCGTGAGGGTCGGATCATTGCCGAAGGTACATTGCTGTTGCGGTCTGCCCTGGCTGAATCAGAGCCTGATACATCAATGTTAGAGACGATATTGACCGCAAGTCAGGCGATATGCCCGGTAGCGGCCAAGGATCTGATGCCGGAGTTGCAGGGGGCCGCATTGGGCGCGCGGCTGAAAGAACTGGAACAGCGTTGGATCGCCTCTGGCTTTGCCCTGTCCAAGCATGACCTGTTGGGGGCTGCGTGATGTTTCGCTTTTTCGAAAACCTGGTTGATCCCTATACACCCTATGTCGAACGCGATACGCCGCCGCGCCAGCTTTGGCCGTTTCTGCGCGAATATTGCGTGCCGTTCAAAGGGGTCTTCTTGCTGACTGGCATGATGTCGATTGTCGTCGCGGCGATCGAGGTCGGGTTGATCTATTATATGGGCCGCATTGTTGATTTGCTGGGCACGGACCCGGCGCAGATGTGGGCGACCTACGGGACTGAACTGTTGCTCATGGCGGGCTTTGTTCTGGTGATCCGGCCGCTGATGCAGGGGCTTGATGTGGCCTTGATCAACAATACGATTCTGCCGAATTTTGGCACGTTGATCCGCTGGCGTGCGCACCGTCAGGTGCTGCGGCAATCGGTGGGCTGGTTTGAGAACGACTTTGCCGGGCGCATCGCCAACCGGATCATGCAAACCCCGCCCGCAGCAGGCGAGGTGGTGTTCCAGACCTTTGATGCGATTTCCTATGCGCTGGCCTATATGATCGGTGCTGCGATTTTGCTGATGACTTCGGATTGGCGGCTGATGATGCCACTGCTGATCTGGTTTGTGCTTTATGGCGGGCTGGTGCGTTGGACGACAACGCGGATCGGGCCTGCCTCCAAGGCGGCATCGGATGCGCGGTCGCAGGTGACGGGGCGTGTGGTCGATGCCTATACCAACATTCATTCGGTCAAGATGTTTGCCCATCACGATCTGGAAGTCGATTTCGCCAAAGAGGCGATTGAGAATGCGCGCGTCACCTTTCAAAAGGAGATGCGCCTGTTCACCATAATGGATGTGGTGTTGGTTGCGTTGAATGGTTTGCTGATCATCGGCGTCGTTGGGTGGGCGCTGGCGCTGTGGACATGGGGAGAGGCAAGCGTGGGCGTGGTTGCTGCGGCTGCTGCATTGACCCTGCGGCTGAATTCCATGACCGGCTGGATCATGTGGGCGCTGTCGTCATTCTTTCGCGAGCTTTGCGTGGTTGCCGAAGGAATGGAGACGATTGCCCAATCCATCGCGCTGGTGGACAAGCCAGATGCCAAGCCCCTGATGCTGACCGACGGGCGGATAGAGCTGAAGGGGCTGACCCATCATTACGGTCGCGCCAGGGGTGGCTTGCAAGGGTTGGACCTGACCATCAAACCGGGCGAACGGATAGGTTTGGTGGGGCGGTCGGGGGCCGGGAAATCCACGTTGGTCAAGTTGTTGTTGCGGTTCTACGATGCAGAAGGCGGTCAGATCTTGATTGATGGTCAGGATATTGCCGGGCTGACCCAGGACAGCCTGCGCCGCCATATCGGCATGGTGCAGCAAGACAGTTCGCTTTTGCACCGCTCTGTGCGCGATAACATCCTGTATGGCAGGCCCGACGCAGGCGAAGAGGCGATGATTGCCGCAGCCAAACGGGCGCAGGCGCATGAGTTCATCCTTGATCTGTCTGATCCAGAGGGCCGTCGCGGATATGATGCGCGTGTGGGCGAGCGGGGCGTGAAACTGTCTGGTGGTCAGCGGCAGCGGATCACGCTGGCGCGGGTGATCCTCAAGAATGCGCCCATTCTGCTGCTGGACGAGGCGACATCGGCGCTGGACAGCGAGGTAGAGGCCGCCATTCAGGAAACGCTCTATGGGATGATGGCGGGCAAGACGGTGATCGCGATTGCGCACCGCCTGTCCACGATAGCCGAGATGGACCGCATCGTGGTGCTGGATCAGGGCCGGATTGTCGAAGATGGCAGTCATGACGCGCTTTTGGCGCAGGGCGGGCTATATGCAGAGTTCTGGAACCGTCAGTCGGGCGGTTTCCTTGCATTGGATGACGTCTCCGAAGGATAATTTGTTGAAAGTATCTGACTGGATCAACCCGTTTACCGCCGCTGATGGCCCACCGCCGCAAACGCTGGGGGCTTTTATCAAGTGGTGCCTTTCGGGGGCCTGGCCGGTGCTGTGGCTGGCGGCCCTCTTGTCGGCGCTTGCCGGTGCGATGGAGGCGGGGACCGCGTGGATCCTGGGCAAGGTGATCGACGCCGCGATCAGCGCGGGACCCGAGGCATTCTTTGACGGCAGCAATATGGCCCTGATCCTGGGTGCGGTCGCGTTTTTCCTGATCGCGCGTCCGATCCTGTTTGGCCTTTCGTCTGCTTCGAACGCGATCATGGTGCAGCCCAATGTGAACCCGCTTGTGTTGTCGCGGCTGCACCGCTGGACGCTGGGGCAGAACGTCGGCTTTTTTGACGATGATTTCGCCGGACGCATTGCGCAAAAGCAGATGCAGGCGGCGCGTGCGGTAACCGATATCGCCTCAGAAACGATTAACGTCGTGGCCTTTGCGCTGGCGTCGCTGCTGGGGTCCGTTGCCCTGTTGGTGGCGATTGACTGGCGGGTGGCGATTGGTTTTGCCGTCTGGCTGGTGGCCTATTTTGGGCTGATCAACTGGTTTCTGCCCCGGGTGCGGGCGCGGTCTGCGGGGCGCGCGGGGGCGCGGGCGATGGTATCGGGGCAGGTCGTGGATACGATCACCAACATCAAGACCGTGAAACTGTTCGCCCATGCAGATCACGAGGACCGCGCGGCATTGGGTGCCATGCAGACGTTCCGCCAGCGGGCGCTTGAATTTGGCTATCTCGCGGCGGGTTTCCGTCTGGCATTGATGAGCCTTGCCGGGCTGCTGCCGGTGTTGCTGATCGGGGGAACGATCATGCTTTGGCAGCGCGGTATGGCGAGCGAAGGCGATATTGTGGCCTCTGGCGCGGTGGCCATCCGAATTGCACAGATGACCGGTTGGGTCAGCTTTACCCTGATGGCGATCTATTCCAACGTCGGAGAGGTTGAGGACGGCATGAAGACTCTAACTCCCCGTAACAGGGTCGAAGACGGCACCGATGCCCAGACCCTTGACGTGACGCGCGGAGAGATTGTTCTGGATGATCTCAGCTTTGCTTATGGGCGGAATGCAGGCGGGATCGACGGGATCAGCCTGACCGTCAATCCGGGCGAGAAACTGGGCATCGTGGGCGCGTCGGGGGCGGGGAAATCCACATTGGTGGCACTGCTTTTGCGGCTCTATGAAGGGGAAAAAGGCTCTATCTCCATTGATGGGGTGGATATTCGGCAGGTCACCCAGGAAAGCCTGCGGCGCAATATCGGGATGGTCACGCAGGAAACGGCGATGTTCAACCGCTCTGCGCGTGACAACATTCTTTATGGCAGGCCTGACGCGACCAAAGAGGATGTGATTGCCGCCGCCGAGGGTGCCGAGGCGCATGAATTTATCATGGCCCTTGAGGATCACAAAGGCAGGCGCGGCTATGACGCCCATCTGGGCGAACGCGGTGTGAAACTGTCTGGTGGGCAGCGCCAGCGCATCGCCCTGGCCCGCGCCATTCTAAAAGACGCGCCGATCCTTGTGCTGGACGAGGCGACATCGGCCTTGGACAGCGAGGTAGAGGCCGCCATTCAGGTCGCCCTGACCCGCGTGATGCAGGGCAAGACGGTTTTGGCCATCGCACACCGTCTGTCGACGCTGACGGAAATGGACAGAATCATCGTGATGGACGCCGGTCGTATCGTCGAAAGCGGGACGCATGAGGCGCTTTTGGCGCAAGACGGGCTTTATGCGCGCTATTGGCATCGGCAGTCGGGTGGGTTTTTGAACCTCAAGGCTGCGGAATAGGCTTGGGAAGTGCCGCGCGCCACGGTAGAGCGGGGATATGACAGAATATAAAATACGCCGTTTGGGCCACCACGGGGACGGCATCGCCGATGGCCCGCTTTTTGCACCTGTTACCCTGCCGGGTGAGGTGGTCACTGGCGATCCTGTGGATCAGGCGCTTGAGAATGTGCGCATCGTCACGCCGTCACCTGATCGGGTCGCTGCGCCGTGCCGCCATTTCAAGGCCTGCGGGGGATGCAAGCTGCAGCATGCCTCAGACGCATTTGTTGCCGATTGGAAGGTGGGCGTGGTGCGCAGCGCGCTGGATGCGCATGATCTGGAAACGGAATTCAGACCGATCCAGACGTCGCCCGCGCAATCGCGCCGCCGGGCAACCTTTGCTGCGAAGCGGACGAAGAAGGGTGCCATGGCCGGTTTTTATGGCAGGGCGTCGGACGTGGTGATCGAAATCCCCGATTGCCAGCTGCTGCATCCTGATTTGATGGGTGGCCTGAAGGTTGCCGAAGAACTGGCGCTGATCGGGACCAGCCGCAAGGCGGCGCTGGCCGTGACAGTGACCTTGGCGGATAGCGGGTTGGATGTGGCGGTGGCGCAGGGCAAACCGCTGGACGGTCCTTTGCGCATGGCGCTGGCGCAGCTGTGTGAACAATTGGGGTTGGCGCGGCTGACCTGGGAGGATGAAGTCATCGCGATGCGGCAACCGCCCTTGCAGCGGTTTGGCCGCGCGCAGGTTTTGCCGCCCCCCGGTGCCTTTATGCAGGCCACCAAGCAAGGGGAGACCGCCTTGCTGGCCTCCGTGCGCGAAGCGGTGGGCGATGCCGCGCATATTGCCGATCTGTTTGCGGGCTGCGGGACCTTTGCGCTGCCGCTGTCGGAAAAGGCCCGCGTGCACGGCGTGGAAAGCGAGGCAGAGATGCTGGCCGCATTGGATCAGGGCTGGCGCATGGCCGAGGGGCTCAAGCCGGTGACGACAGAGGCGCGGGACCTGTACCGCCGTCCGATGCTGCCTGACGAGATGAAAAAGCTGGATGCCATCGTGATTGATCCGCCCCGCGCCGGGGCCGAACGACAGGTGGTTGAGATCTGCCTTGCCAAGGTGCCGCGCGTTGCCTTTGTGTCCTGCAATCCCGTGACCTTTGCCCGTGATGCCCAGATGTTGTGCAAGGCGGGGTACAGATTGAACTGGGTGCAGGTTGTGGACCAGTTTCGCTGGTCATCGCATGTTGAAATTGCGGCATCCTTCACACAGCCGGGCATTTGACGTCATCTGAGCCTGCTCACGGCTTTTTGAATGAGAAGTTTTTTGTTATATGATAGCGCGATAAGAAACGCGCCGGAAATCGGCAAAGAGGCAGTAAAAGATGAATCGCAGAACTGTTATTTTAGGTGGCTCGGCGTTGGTTGCGCTGGGCGCATGCAGCGACAGCAAATTCAAACGCTACAACGGGCCAGAGGTTACCTATGTCGTGGTGAACAAGGGCAGCCGCAAGATGATGCTGCTGCACCATGACAAGGTATTGGAAGATTATAAGATCAAGCTGGGTTTTGCCCCCTTGGGTCACAAAGAGATCGAAGGTGACGGCAAGACGCCCGAGGGGATCTATTGGATCGACCGGCGCAATCCGAATTCGCGGTTCCATCTGTCCTTGGGCATTTCCTATCCCAATGAACGTGACCGTGAGCGGGCCAAGCAATTGGGCAAATCACCGGGCGGCGATATTTTCATCCACGGACAAGAGCATCCGTTGAAAAAGGACAAGGGCGATTGGACCTGGGGATGTATCTCTGTGACCAATGATCAGATCGAAGACATCTATGCGATGGTCCGTGACGGCACGCCAATTCAGATCAATGCGTAAATCGGGCTGGCGTTAGGACGTTTTTGCGAAACGTCTTAATTCCCCATCACCAGCGTCCACCAGATCTTGCCGTTGCTTTCCTGATGCCATGAGAAACCCATGTTGCGTGCATCGGCTGACATGATGACGCGGCGGGTGTCGGGCTGCTCCATCCAGGCGGCAAGGGTTTCCAGCTCTGATTCGTAGGTTTCTGAGATGGTTTCACCGACCAGACGGCCATCATATCCAACGCGGTTGATCCGATCGATGGGAGAAGAGCCGTCAGAGCCGAAATGCCAGGGGCGGTTTTGCACCGACATGTCCCGTGCATGGGTCGCTGCGGCAGCGTTCAACCTTGGGTCAAGGGCAACAGGCGCGCGGCCGCTGGCCTGCCGCAGGGCGTTGACGGAATCGAGCATCCGAAACTGGATCTTGCCTGTATCGCCACTGCTGATCCGATATGCCCTTGGCAATGGTTTGCCGTCCGGGCCCATCTGCGGGGCAGAGGGCGCACAAGCCGCAAGAGAAAGGGCCAAAGCCAGAAAAACAGACAGAATACGCATCATGGCAATGCTCCCAGTGTTATGATTTGGCCAAGCCATACAGCGATGGGCGTTGCAGTTCAAACGCACATCGGCGTTACTATGCGCAATGACGGTTGTTTGATTTGATACTGCGTCTTTCGGGCAATATGTTCTGGGCAATCTCGCAAAATTGCAAATGATGGAGACAGATGATGTCTGACAAGCCTTTCACCCTTAATACACGCCGCGGATTTCTGGCCGGCACGGCTGCGATGCTGGCCACGCCAGCGCTGGCGCAGACCAGTGCGGTCAATTCCGTCGCGACCACGCAGGTGGAACGGGATTTGAACGAATCTGTGCGCCGAAACATTTCCAGCTTTCGTACGCTGGATTGGCAGCCCTATTTCGACAATACAAAGAATGGCGCGATCCTGGTCGATATTGACAGCCGCGCTGTGCATTACTGGTCCGAGGATCAAAGCGTCTACAAGTTGTACCCGTCTAGCGTGCCACTGACCGATGACCTGACGCGCCGTGGCCGCACAAGGGTCACGCAGAAGGTTGAAGGACCAAGCTGGCGTCCGACGCCGTCAATGCTGAAGCGGAATCCTGAGTGGCCACCCTTTATCGGGCCGGGCCCTGATAATCCGCTTGGCACGCATGCCCTGTACCTGAGCTGGACCTACTACCGGATCCACGGAACGCATGACACGCGCAAGATCGGTCGCCGGTCATCGAATGGCTGTATTGGTCTTTATAATGAGCATATTGCTGAATTATTCGGCATGGCCAATGTGGGCACTCAAGTGTTGCTTATTTGACGACATTTTGACGCTTGTGATGTTCTGTAATCGAATCCGGGTTTGCATTCCTGCGGCTATGATGTTTACAAACAATCACGAGGTAAGTCTTGGGCGCGTGCGCGCACAGGCGCCGCACGCCACATTCTGGAGGTTATTTACTATGAAAAAACTCGTTCTCGCCGCTGCTCTGACAGCTGCTGCTTCAACTGCTTATGCCGGTTCTTTGGCTGACCCAGTAATCGAAGCACCAGTAATCGTAGAAGAAGCAGCCGGTTCTTCTTCCGGTATCCTGATCCCGCTGATCCTGCTGGCTCTGGTTGCTGCTGCTGTTGCTGCCGATTAATTCGGTCAACGGTTCTAAATCTAAAAAAGGCGGTGCTTGCACCGCCTTTTTTGTGTTCAACGGACTCTGATCACAAGGTCATAGAGTTTGAATAGCCTTTGATTTGGGCAAAAACATACAGACACACCCCTGACGTTTCCGGCCAAGGATGTCGCGCTGGGCACAAGCCTGGCTGCGGAGTTGGGGCATTTTCGGATAACTCTGTATTCGGTATTCCGAAAGACGCTTTAGTCCAGCCAACCTTTCAGGTTGTCCTCAATCACGTTGGAAAGCGCCTTGATGTGCAGATCATCGTCGTTGAGGCAGGGGATATAGGTGAAATGTTCGCCACCGGCCTCCTCAAAGCTTTCCTTGATCTCTTCGTTGATCTCTTCCAGCGTTTCGATGCAATCGGCTGAAAAGGCAGGGGCGCAGACGGCGATGTTCTTGTTCCCGGCTTCGGCCTGACGCGCGACTTCTTCGACGGTATAGGGCTGAAGCCATTCTTCGGGGCCGAATTTTGACTGGAATGTCGTCATGATTTCGGTGTCTTTCCAGCCCAGCCGTTCCTTGAGCAGCCGCGTGGTTTTCTGACACTGGCAATGGTAGGGATCGCCTTCCATCAGGTAGCGGATCGGCACGCCGTGGTAGGAACAGATCAGGATATCGGGGCGCTTTTCGGTGGCGGCATAGGCGCGCTCAATGGATTGGGCCAATGCCTCAATATAGTCGGGACGATCGAAATAGGGTTCGACGACCCGGGCAATGGGTTGCCATTTTTCCTTGCCCAAAGCGGCAAAGAACGCATCGCAGGCGGTGGCCGAAGTGGCCCCGGCGTAATGCGGATAAAGCGGGAAAAACAGTATCTTGGAACACCCTGCCTCGGTCATGGCGCGGACCTTGGATTTGGTTGAGGGGTTGCCGTAGCGCATGCAGAAATCAACCATCACATCATCGCCATAGCGTTCTTTCATCGCGGCGGTAATCTTGGCTGTCTGGGCCTTGGTGATGGTCATCAGGGGGCTTTCGCCCTCGGCCTCGTTCCAGATGGATTTATAGGCGGCACCAGAGGTGAAGGGGCGTTTGGTCAGAATGATCAGCTGCAACAGCGGCTGCCAAAGCCACGGACTGTAATCAATGACGCGTTGGTCGGACAGGAATTCACCCAGATAGCGGCGCATGGACCAATAGTCGTAATTGTCCGGCGTTCCCAGATTCGCGACCAAGACGCCGACCCGTTTTCTGGGGACGGTTGGGTGGTCTTCGTTTGCATGTGCTGGTCGCGCCGCTTGCATCTTTAAGTCCTTTGATAAATCCATGCGTCCGGTCCTTAGACAAAATCATCCGTCTCAGATAGGGGCATTGTTGTCTTAGTCAATCACGCAGCTTTTTCTCTTGGGTGCCCAGCGCCTCTGCGAGGCTGTGTTGGGCTGATCCGGGCCTCAGCGGTTTGGGTTGGCTGGCGTCGGGTGCCCAGCCTGTCAGAAAAAGCAGCTCGAAGGTGGCAGTGATGCGGTTTTGGTCCGTGCCGTGGTGGGTTTGGTACAGGTCTGCTGCCGCCTGGAAAATCCTGCGGCGCGTGGGATGGCGCAGGCGCGCGGCCAATGCGTTGGCTTCGCCCATCGCGCGCAGGTCGCGCATCAGGGACCTCAGGGAGTCGTATTCAACCTTGAAGGCAAGCGCGTCCGCCACCGGCAGGGCAAAGCCTGCCCGTTGCAGCAGGCCCCCCAGATCGCGCAGTTCGGCCATCGGGGCCACGCGCGGCGACAGACCGCCGGTGATATCCGCCTCTGCCTGTGCCAGACAGGCGCGCAACTCATGCAGGGTTTGCCCGCCAAAAGATGTGGTCAGCAGCAGGCCATCCGCCCTGAGCGCGCGCCGGCATTGGATCAGCTGCCCAACCGGGTCATTGGCCCAATGCAGTGACATTGCGTGAATCACCAGATCATACTGGCCCTGATCCACGGCCAATATGTCCGTATCCGGGATCATATCAGCGCCGGGAAAGCGGGCCGCCCAAAGATCAGGAAAACCTGTCACAATCGCCGTTGATCTAAACGGCTTGTTAACCATCGCCATACGATCCTCGATCTCATCGGCTGCGGCCTGATGCAGGAACAATGCATCGGGATGGGCGCGGGCGCGATGCCGGGTCAGGGCCTGTGCGTCGGAGATATTGGGTTGCTGGGTCATTCGGGTGACATATGGGGTTACGGCGCGGACTTCAAACAGGCTTGAACGCCATTTATCCGGCACGCTGCCTGACCTGTGGCGCGATGGTAGACGGCGACTTTGGCCTGTGTGGCCCGTGCTGGCGGGATACGTCGTTCATTGGGGGGACAGTTTGCGACGCCTGCGGCGTGCCGTTGCCGGGTGTGGATGGCGGTGAACATGCCCATTGCGACGCCTGTTTACAGACCCCGCGCCCGTGGCACAGGGGGCGGGCCGCGCTGCTGTATCGTGATACGGGGCGCAAACTGGTGCTGGCGCTGAAACATGGTGACCGCCAGGAGATCGCCTATCCGGCGGGTCTGTGGCTGGCACAGGCCGCGCGCGAGGTGCTGACCCAGAATACGCTGATTGCGCCGGTCCCGCTGCATTGGCAGCGCATGATCAAACGGCGCTACAATCAATCGGCCCTGCTGGCCAAGGCATTGGCCCATCGTGTCGACCGGCCGATGTGTCCTGATTTGCTGCAAAGGTTCAGGCGCACCCGCAGTCTGGACGGGCTGGGCCGAGAAGAGCGGTTCAAGACATTGGAAAACGCGGTTCGCGTGCATCCCCGGCGCAGGCATCGCCTGATGGGCAGGCCGGTGCTGTTGGTGGATGACGTGATGACCTCAGGGGCGACGCTGGCGGCTTGTGCGCGGGCCTGTCTGGATGCCGGATCGGGGGCTGTTTGCATCGTGACACTGGCGCGCGTGGCCAAAGATGCCTAAATCAGCATGTAACTGACATGTTGAAAGGAACGGCGCATGAAACCGGTCGAGATTTATACGTCACCCCTGTGTGGTTTTTGCCATGCGGCAAAGCGGCTGCTGACGTCCAAGGATGTCAGCTTTGTTGAGGTGGACATCTGGGCACATCCTGAGCGCAAGGAAGAGATGATCCAGCGCGCCAAGGGCGGGCGCACGGTGCCGCAGATCTTTATTGACGGCACCCATGTGGGCGGCTGTGACGATCTGCATGCGCTAGAGCGTGCGGGCAAGCTTGATGCGATGCTGGCGGCCTGATGCAGGGCGCGATCCTGCAGCTGAATGTCACCGATGATCCGGCAGCCAACCTGCCCGTGACACGGGCCATGCTGCGCGAGGCCGTGGCGGGCGGGGCGCAATTTGTGCTGACGCCTGAGGTAACCAATTGCATCTCGACCAGCCGCAGTCATCAGCGCGAGGTGCTGCAGTCTGAGGCCGAGGATATCACCCTGGCCGGTTTGCGGGCCGAGGCACGGGATGCTGGCATCTGGCTGTTGATCGGTTCACTGGGCCTTAAGACGGATGACCCGGACGGGCGGTTTGCCAACCGGTCCTTTCTGATCGGGCCGGATGGTGGGATTGTCGCCAGCTATGACAAGATCCACATGTTTGATGTGCAGATCAGCGAGACGGAAACATGGCGCGAATCCGATGGCTATCGCCCCGGTGACCGCGCCGTGGTGGCGCAGGCCGATTTCGCCAAGATCGGGATGACCGTCTGCTATGACGTCAGGTTTTCGCATCTGTACCGCGCTCTGGCGCAGGCGGGCGCACAGGTTCTGACGGTGCCTGCCGCGTTCTCTCCGGTGACGGGTGCGGCGCATTGGCATGCGCTGCTGCGGGCGCGTGCAATCGAATCGGGATGTTTCGTAATCGCGCCAGCGCAGACCGGCACCCATGCCAGCGCCAACAACAAGACGCGTGATACATATGGTCATTCCTTGGTCGTTGACCCGTGGGGCGAGGTACAGGTTGACGCAGGCACAGAGCCCGGCGTTTACAACTTCACCCTGAATATGGAACAAATCAGTTCAACGCGTCAGCGGGTGCCGAGCCTTGCCAATGCCCGTGCGTTTTCTGGACCCTAGCCAAGTGAATCAGGTATTTGGATGAGTGATGACAAGAATACTCTGGCGATCTTGCTGATCGGAGAGCTGCTGGCGGCGGATCACTCCATGCGGGGACGTTTGAGCCGTGTCTTGCCCAAGGGTATGGAGATTTCCCATTTCTCGGTGCTGAACCATCTGGCATGGCAAAAGGCCGAAAGCACGCCTGCGCGGCTGGCGGAAAAATTTGGCGTCACGCGCGGTGCCATGACTAATACGCTGAACAAGCTGGAATGGGCCGGATATGTCCATATCCGCCCCGATTGGGACGACGCGCGGCGCAAGATGGTAGGGATCAGCCCCGCCGGTCAATTGGCACGCGACACAGCGCTGGCCGCGATTACCCCGGTTATCAATGCCGTGGTCGAGGATCTGGGCGAAGAGCAGGCCCGTGCGGCCCTGCCCATCCTGCGTGAAATCAGGCTCAAGCTGGCCTGAGGCTGGCGGTCACGTAGTTCACGCTGAGGTCACGGTCGGACAGTTTCCATGACCACGCGACAGGGTTGAAAACAAACCCCTTGCGGTCGACAGGATCAAGATTGGCCTGGCGCAGCAGATCAAACAATTCGTCCGGGGTGATGAACTTGGACCATTCATGCGTGCCTTTGGGCAACCAGCGCATGATGTGTTCCGCGCCGATAATCGCCATCACATAGCTTTTGGGATTTCGGTTCAGGGTTGAACAGATATGCAGCCCGCCGGGTTTCAGCAGATCATGACAGGCCCGCAGATAGTCGATGGGAGAGGCGACATGTTCGATCACTTCCATATTCAGCACGACATCGAATTGTTCGCCGGCCTCTGCCATCGCTTCGGCTGTGGTGTGGCGATAGTCGATGGTAAGGCCCGATTGTTCGGCATGCAGGCGTGCGACCGGGATGTTGCCGGCCGCTGCATCGGCACCGACCACATCCGCACCCAGACGCGCCATGGGTTCAGCCAAAAGGCCCCCGCCACAGCCGATGTCGAGGATGCGCAGGCCTTTGAACGGCGCGTCTGATGTCAGATCGCGGTCAAATTCGCCCGCGATCTGGCTGGTGATGTAATCCAGTCTGCAGGGGTTGAGCATGTGCAAAGGTTTGAACTTGCCGTTCAAATCCCACCATTCGGCGGCCATCGCCTCAAATTTAGCAATTTCGCCATCGTCGACTGTCGATTGAGCATTTTGCATGTCGTCGTCCCTATGTTCTTGTCTTTCTTCTGAGTATATAGGGCGTCTATGGACAAGTTTCCCGACCAAAAACGCGCTGTTCAATATCTTTACCCGCCGATCGACCCCTATGATCAGCGGATGATCCCTGTTGGTCAGGGCCATGACGTCTACATGGAGCAATGCGGCAACCCCGATGGTATCCCGGTTATTGTTCTACATGGTGGGCCCGGCGGGGGGTGTAGCCCCTCTATGCGGCGTTATTTTGACCCGGCGAAGTTTCGTGTGATCCTGTTCGATCAGCGCGGTTGTGGCCGGTCAAGGCCGCATGCCAGCGTGACCAACAACACGACGTGGCATCTGGTCGCAGACATAGAGATGATTCGAAAAGAGCTGAAGATTGACCAATGGGTCGTCTTTGGTGGCTCTTGGGGTGCGACGCTGTCGTTGATCTATGGGCAGACCCATCCAGAGGCGGCGCGCAATCTGGTGCTGCGCGGTGTGTTCTTGATGACAAAGGCAGAGTTGGATTGGTTTTATGGCGGCGGGGCCGGAAAATTCTGGCCAGAGGTGTGGGACAGGTTTGTCTCCATCATCCCCGAAGACGAACGCGACGATCTGATCGGTGCCTATCACCGGCGTCTGTTTTCCGGCGACCTGCCGATGGAGCAGCGCTTTGGCAAGGCATGGGCGGCGTGGGAAAACGCGCTTGCCTCAATCCATTCGGTTGGCGGCACCCACGAGGGGCCTGCGGATTATGCGCGTGCCTTTTCGCGGCTTGAGAATCATTATTTCATCAATGCGGGATTTCTGGAATTTGACGGTCAAATCCTGGCTCATATGCCGCGCATTGCGCATATTCCCGGTGTGATCGTTCAGGGTCGCTATGACATGATCTGTCCACCCACCAGCGCCTACGAGGTGGCAAAACGCTGGCCTGTGGGTGAATTGAAGATGGTGCGCAATGCAGGCCACGCCTTGTCAGAGCCGGGCATCAGCGCAGAGTTGGTGCGCGCCATGGATCAGATCGGGGCCGAGACATGAGCCGCCGGACGTCCCTGATGGATCGCCGGGCGCTGTTTTCCAGTGCGGCAGCCGCGGCTTTGCTGGCGGCGACGGGTGTGTCGGCGGCGGGCGCGCCGCAGCGTGGCGGGCGTTTGCGCATGGCTTTGTCGGGGGCAGCACGTTCCGACAGCTGGACCAGCGGTGAGGGGTTGTTCATGCAGATCGCCCGTCAGGGTCTGGTGTTTGACACGCTGACCGAAGTGGCGGCCGACGGGACCCTGCGCCCAGAGCTGGCAACCGGCTGGCTGGCATCGGAGGATGCGCTGGTCTGGACCTTTGATCTGCGGCCAGATGTGCGGTTTCATGACGGTGCGGCGCTGACGGCAGCCGATGTCGTCAAAAGCCTGACGGGTCTTTTGGCCGGGACCGTTGAGGCGGCGGGCGCGTTGCGCGTGACCATCGCGCTTGAGACACCCGATACGCGTTTGCCGCTGACCCTGTCGCAGCCTGAATTCATCATCCGTCCCGCCCATGATCCGATGGGTGGCATCGGCACGGGCCTGTACCGCGTGACCAGCTTTGTGCCCGGTCAGCGGTTGCTGGCCCAACGGGTGGCCGCGCATTTCAAAGACGGCAGCGCCGGCTGGTTTGAACAGGTCGAACTGACCTCTATTCCGTCGCAGGATGTGCGCGCGCAGGCGCTGGGCGAATATCTGGTGGATGCGGTGGACCTGGACGATGCCGGTATGCTGCGCGGCTTTGCGGATGTGGCCGTGATGCCGGACGCCCGCCATCCGACACAGGCGGTGTCCACCGATGTGATGCAGCCCGCGCAGGTCAGTCATCTGCGCCCGCTGGATAACCTGCGGGCGGCGGAACGCTGGTGGTTCGCCTGAACCCCCTTGCAGTTCAGCACCATCCCCCGTATAAGCATTCCAACAGCGGCGCGTTCGGGTCCAAACCAAATGCTCCACCGATCTTGAACACGGGCCGCGCGCCCGTTTTTTTGTGTCTATTCGAACCTGACAGGATCCCATGAACAACGACCTTATCGCAAAAGCAGCCATCGACCGCCGCATGGCCGAGATCATCACACCGGTGATCGAGGACATGGGCTTTGAGCTGGTGCGCGTACGGTTGATGTCTGGCAAAGAGACGATTCTGCAGATCATGGCCGACAAGCCCGATGGCGGCATCGAAGTCGATGATCTGGCGTTGATCAGCCAGGCGCTGGGCGCGGTGCTGGATGTCGAGGACCCGATCATCGAGGAATATACGCTTGAGGTTTCCAGCCCCGGTATCGACCGGCCGCTGACCCGCCTCAAGGATTTTGACATGTTCGAAGGCTATGAGGCCAAGATCGAGACCGAGGAGCTGATTGACGGCCGCCGCCGGTTTAAAGGGATGCTGGCCGGGATCGAGGGCGACGAAGTACTGATCAACGTTGCCGAAGGCACCGTGGGCCTGAAATTCGACTGGCTTACAGACGCCAAACTGGTGCTGACCGATGAGCTGATCAAGGAAATGCTGCGCCAGCGCAAAGCTGCGGGCGTGATTGACGAAACTGATTTCGATGAGATTGAGACCGAAGGGTCTGATGAGGGAGAAGACTAATGGCCATTACATCCGCCAACCAGCTGGAGCTTTTGCAAACAGCCGAGGCTGTTGCCCGCGAAAAGATGATCGACCCCGGTCTGGTCATTGAAGCGATGGAAGAATCGCTCGCCCGTGCGGCCAAGTCGCGTTACGGCGCTGAGATGGACATTCGCGTGTCGATCGACCGCAAGACGGGTCGTGCGACATTTACCCGTGTGCGCACCGTGGTCGCGGATGATGAGCTTGAGAATTATCAGGCGGAATTCAATGTGGAGCAGGCCAAGCAATACATGGAAAACCCCGCCATCGGCGATACCTTTGTCGAAGAGGTTCCCCCGGTTGAGATGGGCCGGATCGCGGCGCAATCTGCCAAGCAGGTGATCTTGCAAAAGGTCCGCGAAGCGGAGCGTGATCGTCAGTATGAGGAATTCAAGGACCGCGCGGGCACGATCATCAACGGTCTGGTCAAACGCGAGGAATACGGCAACGTCATCGTCGATGTGGGCGCTGGCGAGGCGATCCTGCGCCGCAACGAAAAGATCGGCCGCGAAAGCTATCGGCCGAACGACCGCATCCGCGTCTACATCAAGGATGTCCGTCGCGAGCAGCGGGGCCCCCAGATTTTCCTCAGCCGTACAGCGCCGGAATTCATGGCAGAACTGTTCAAGATGGAAGTGCCCGAGATTTATGACGGCATCATCGAAATCAAGGCTGTCGCCCGCGACCCCGGTTCGCGCGCCAAGATCGCCGTGATTTCCTATGACAATTCCATCGACCCTGTTGGTGCCTGCGTCGGTATGCGCGGTAGCCGGGTTCAGGCAGTTGTAAACGAGCTTCAGGGTGAAAAGATCGACATCATCCCTTGGAATGAAGACCAGCCCACCTTCCTTGTAAACGCCTTGCAGCCTGCGGAAGTTTCCAAGGTGGTTCTGGACGAAGAAGCCGGCAAGATCGAAGTCGTTGTGCCCGAAGAGCAGTTGAGCCTTGCGATTGGCCGTCGGGGCCAGAACGTGCGCCTGGCGTCGCAGCTGACGGGTCTGGACATCGACATCATGACAGAAGAGCAGGAAAGCGCGCGCCGTCAGGCTGAGTTTGAACTGCGTACCAAATTGTTCATGGACAACCTGGATCTGGACGAATTCTTTGCCCAGCTGCTGGTTTCCGAAGGGTTCACCAACCTTGAAGAAGTCGCCTATGTCGAACTGGACGAATTGCTGGTGATTGACGGCGTGGACGAGGATACGGCCGGTGAATTGCAGGCCCGCGCCCGCGATGTGCTGGAAGCGCAGAACAAAGCGGCCATGGAAGCAGCCCGTGAATTGGGTGTTGAGGACAGCCTGGTTGAATTTGATGGCCTGACACCCCAGATGCTTGAGGCGCTGGCAAAAGACGATGTGAAAACATTGGAAGACTTTGCTACCTGCGCTGACTGGGAATTGGCCGGTGGCTGGACCACCGTAAACGGCGAGCGCGTCAAGGACGAGGGCACGCTGGAAGGATTCGGCATTACGCTGGAAGAAGCGCAGGATATGATCATGACCGCCCGCGTCATGCTGGGTTGGGTCGATCCGACGGAACTGGAAGCGGATGCTGTCGAGGATGACGGCGCAGAAGAACAGGAGGTCGAGGCCTGATCTCAGGCCTCGAGGGTTCCTGATGGGTCGCGGTGGCGTCTCGAAAGACCGGCAAGACGGTCCTGACCGCAAGTGCATTGCCACGGGCGAGGTGCAGCCGAAATACGGGCTGGTCCGCTTTGTTGTAGGGCCAGAAGGTCAGGTCGTGCCGGATATTCTGGGCAAATTGCCCGGTCGTGGCATGTATGTGGCGGCAGATAGGGCAGCGATTGAACTGGCCGCCAAAAAGAACCTCTTTAGCCGCGCGGCCAAGACGCAAGTCACCGTGCCAGAGGATCTGGTAGAAGAAGTAGAACGCCAACTGGCGCGGCGGGTGATCGATCTGATCTCATTGCAGCGCAAGGGCGGTCGAGCTGTAGCTGGTTATGAAAAAACCAAGGGCTGGCTGCAAAACGAAGAAGCCGAAGTGCTGATCCAGGCTGTGGACGGATCTGGCCGCGGTAAATCGAAACTGAGCACGCCGCATTACGGCCAATATATTGGTTGGTTGACGGCAGATGAATTGGGTTTGGCATTCGGACGCCAAACTGTGATACATGGGGCGCTCGCCTCTGGTGGACTCACTCTACGTGTTGTAGAGGAAGCCCAACGATTAAAAGGCGTGCGCGTAAACGAGGCTGGCAAGGGCCAGCCGAAAGGATAGACGAGCTTCATGAGCGATAGTGACGGCAACACCGACGGCAAGAAAACACTGGGTCTGCGCAGCGGCGCACGTCCGGGCAACGTAAAGCAGAGTTTTAGCCACGGGCGGACCAAGAACGTCGTGGTCGAAACCAAACGCAAGCGCGTTATGGTGCCAAAGCCGGGTGGCCACAAACCAACGGGTCCCGGAGCGGGCCCTGTTGGTGACCCTTCGAAACGACCAGCAGGCATCACCGATGCAGAGATGGACCGCCGCCTGAAGGCTGTGCAGGCCGCAAAGGCACGCGAAGTCGAGGAAGCCGCTGAGCGCGAAGCCGAAGAAAAGGCCCGCGCAGAAGATCGGGAACGGCGTCGTGCCGAGATCGAGGCCAAAGAGCAGGAAGATCGTGAGCGCGAAGAGAGCCTGAAAGCGAAAGCCGAGGAAGATGAGCGTGCCAAGCGCGAGGCAGAGGCCGCAGCAATCGCCGCTGCCGCCCCCGTGGCCGAGCCTGCGGCACCCCGCGCGACACCCAGCAAGGTCGCACCCGGCCCAGCCGTGCGCAAAGTCGAGCGCGAGCGCGAAGAAACCAACAAGAAGAACCGCGGCGATGACAGCCGTCGTTCCGGCAAGCTGACAGTCAACCAGGCGCTGACCGGCGGCGAAGGTGGCCGCCAGCGGTCCATGGCGGCAATGAAGCGCAAGCAAGAGCGTCAGCGTCAAAAGGCGATGGGCGGCAGTGTTGAGCGCGAAAAGATCATTCGCAATGTGAACCTGCCTCCGGCGATCGTGGTGTCAGAACTGGCCGCGCGTATGGCCGAAAAGACCGGTGCGGTTGTCAAAGCCTTGATGAACAACGGCCTGATGGTCACGCAGAACGAGACCATTGATGCCGATACGGCTGAACTGATCATCGAAGAGTTTGGCCACAAGGTTGTCCGCGTATCGGATGCCGACGTCGAGGACGTGATCAAAGAGATCGAAGACGATCCAAAAGATCTGATCGGGCGTCCCCCGGTCATCACGATCATGGGCCACGTTGACCATGGTAAAACGTCGCTTTTGGATGCGATCCGCAAGGCAAAGGTTGTCGCTGGCGAAGCCGGTGGCATCACCCAGCACATCGGTGCCTATCAGGTCACCACTGAGGGTGGTCAGGTTCTGAGCTTTCTTGACACGCCGGGTCACGCCGCATTTACGTCCATGCGTTCGCGTGGTGCACAGGTTACGGATATCGTGGTTCTGGTGGTTGCGGCGGATGACGCTGTGATGCCTCAGACGATCGAGGCGATCAACCACGCCAAGGCGGCCAAAGTGCCGATGATCGTGGCGATCAACAAGATCGACAAACCCTCGGCCAATCCCGACAAGGTGCGGACAGATCTGCTTCAGCATGAAGTGATCGTAGAAAAGATGTCTGGTGAAGTGCAGGACGTCGAAGTTTCTGCAACGACCGGTCAGGGTCTTGATCAACTGCTTGAGGCCATCGCGCTTCAGGCGGAAATCCTTGAGCTGAAAGCAAACCCGAATCGTGCCGCCGTCGGTGCCGTGATCGAAGCGCAGCTTGATGTGGGCCGTGGTCCTGTGGCGACGGTTCTGGTTCAGAACGGCACGCTGCGTCAGGGCGATATCTTTGTTGTGGGCGAACAGTACGGTAAGGTTCGTGCGCTGATCGACGATCAGGGCAATCGCGTAAAGGAAGCCGGGCCATCGGTTCCGGTTGAGGTTCTGGGCCTGAACGGCACACCCGAAGCGGGCGATGTGCTGAACGTGACAGAGACCGAAGCGCAGGCGCGCGAGATCGCGGATTACCGTGCAAGTGCCGCCAAGGACAAACGCGCTGCAGCCGGTGCTGCGACGACGCTGGAACAGCTGATGGCAAACGCCAAGGCCAACGAGGACGTGTCCGAACTGCCGATCCTGATCAAAGCGGATGTGCAGGGTTCTGCCGAAGCGATCGTTCAGGCGATGGAGAAAATCGGCAACGACGAGGTCCGCGTGCGCGTGTTGCATTCGGGTGTTGGTGCGATCACCGAAACCGACGTTGGTCTGGCCGAAGCGTCAGGTGCGCCGATCATGGGCTTTAACGTCCGTGCCAATGCATCTGCCCGCAACACCGCGAACCAGAAGGGTGTCGAGATCCGCTATTACTCGGTCATCTATGATCTGGTTGACGATGTAAAAGCGGCGGCATCCGGCCTGCTTAGCAATGAGATCAAAGAGAACTTCATCGGATATGCGAATATCAAGGAGGTCTTTAAGGTTACGGGTGTTGGCAAGGTTGCCGGCTGTCTGGTCACCGAAGGTGTGGCGCGCCGTTCTGCTGGTGTGCGTCTGCTGCGTGACAACGTGGTTGTCCACGAAGGTACGCTCAAGACACTCAAGCGTTTCAAGGACGAGGTTGCCGAAGTGCAGTCCGGTCAGGAATGCGGCATGGCCTTTGAGAACTACGATGATATCCGCCCCGGCGATGTGATCGAGATTTTCGAGCGCGAAGAGGTCGTTCGTTCACTTACCTAAATCGGGTTTGATCGTTCAAACCTTGTTTCCAAATAAAAAGGGGCTGCGAAAGCGGCCCCTTTTTCGTTGTGCGTTCGACCAAATACCTGACCGCAAGCCAGCGGTATAAAGGATGCAAGATGTATCAGGTATTCAGAGCAATGATTTAGTTTTTACGGATAACCGGTGTGCCGGAATAGACGGTTTCGTCTACCTTTACGATGATCCGGCCATCTGCCAGATCTTTTACGTAAACGCCCTGCACATACACGCAACTTCCAAGCGTAATGGTACGCAGCATGATCTCTCTCCCCCAAGACAGTGGGGCAATCATACTCAATTTCATGTGACTGAGCCAGATGTTTCGATTTCCCAAGTGGCGAAATTCTGTGGATAGCTTATGGGATCAGAGCCAATCGCGCAGGATCGGGATCAGCGGAATATCGGCAGGCGGCATCGGATAGTCCCGCAGATCCTTGGCGAAAACCCATTTCAAGGTCTGGTTTTCCTGCGGTCTGGGTGTGCCTTCCCATTTGCGGCAGGCAAACAGAGGCATCAGCAGGTGAAAATCATCATAGGCGTGGCTAGCAAAGGTCAGCGGGGCCAGACAGGAGGCCCAGGTGTTGATGCCCAGCTCCTCCTCCAGCTCCCTGATCAGCGCCGCTTCTGGGGTTTCGCCCTGTTCCACCTTGCCACCTGGAAATTCCCAAAGGCCAGCCATGGATTTGCCTTCGGGGCGTTGGGCAAGCAGGATGCGCCCATCGACATCGATGAGCGCAACCGCCGACACCAGAATAACCTTCATGAACGGTAATCTGCGTTTATTTCGATATAGCCATGGGTCAGATCACAGGTCCAAACCGTTGCTGTGCCGCTGCCGATACCCAGATCAACGCCGATCTGGATGTTTTCACCCTTCATATGGGCGGCTGCGGCCTCTTCTGAGTAATCTGGGCTGCGCCAGCCGTCTTTTGCCACCTGAACATCGCCAAACCGGATCGACAGCCGGTCACGATCAGCATCGGCACCGGATTTCCCGATGGCCATGACGACGCGGCCCCAGTTTGGGTCTTCGCCCGCGATGGCGGTTTTGATCAGGGGTGAATTGGCAATGGCCATGCCGTGAACCTTGGCGTCTGCATCACTTGCGGCACCGGTCACCACGATTTCAACGAATTTGCTGGCACCTTCACCGTCGCGCACGACCTGATGGGCCAGATCCAGCATGACGCCGTGCAGGGCCTGCCTGAATGCAGGGCTGTTGGTTGCATCCACACCTGACGCCCCCGTCGCCGCAAGGATGAGGCTGTCGGAGGTTGATGTGTCGCTGTCGACGGTGATGCAATTGAATGTCTTGTCCGTCTGTGCACTGACCATCTCTTGCAAGGTCGATTGTTCGACCTTTGCATCGGTAAAGATGTAGACCAGCATTGTCGCCATGTCGGGCGCGATCATGCCTGACCCTTTGGCGATACCGGCGATTGATACGGTCTTGCCGTCGATCTCGATCGTGGCGGATGCGCCCTTGGGGAAGGTGTCAGTGGTCATGATCGCCTTGGCGGCGGCACTGATGCCCGTGGTTTGCTGATGCGCGGCCAGATCGCCGATCACTGCCGTGACACGGTCAAACGGCAAGGGTTCGCCGATCACACCTGTGGAAGAGGTAAAGACCCGTGTCTGAGGAATGTCGCAGGTGTCTGCCACAGCCTTGGTTATGGCGGCGACTGCCTCAACCCCACTGCGGCCCGTGAAGGCGTTCGAGTTGCCGGAGTTCACCAAGATCGCAGCACCCGCATCGGATGCGCCGCCGATCTTGCTTTGACAGTCCAGAACCGGGGCGGAGCGCGTCTTTGACCGGGTAAAAACGCCAGCAATGGTGGTTCCGGGTATCAGCCGGGCCAACATGACATCTGTCCGGCCCTGATATTTTACGCCGGCTGCAGCGGTGGCAAAGCTGACCCCGTCAATGACGGGAAGTTCAGGAAAGGCCGCCGGTGCGAGAGGTGATACTTTGGTAATCGTGCCCAATTTGCGTTACTCCAACCAATCAAGGTTTTTCAAAAGTGAGGGATCGATGCCTTCTGATCCGCTGCGATCCACATTAGCGGCTGCAGTGATATCCTCAATCGTGGTTTGTGCCAGTATTTGACGAAGTTGCAGTTCCAGTTCCTCGCGGACCTCTTCCAGAGCGGGCGCTTGGGTCTTGCGGGTCTCGTTCAGTTTGATCACATGCCAGCCAAACTGTGTCTCTACCGGATCGGACACGGCACCGGGGGCCAAGGCAACGACCGCGTCCTCAAAAGAGGGGACCATCATGCCCTTGCCGAACCAGCCCAGCGATCCGCCGCCGGGACCAGAGGGGCCTGTCGACCGTTCGCGGGCCATTTTAGCAAAATCCGCCCCATTGGCGAGCTCTTCCTTGATGGCATTTGCCTCTTCTTGCGTTTCGACCAGAATATGGGAGGCGTTGTATTCATCGCCTGCGTCCTGACCGGCGTATTGTTCCTCATAGGCGTTCAGGACCGTGGTTTCGTCCAGCGGGGCGGACATGACCTTTTCAAGGACTTCGGCAGCCGTCAGCGACCGGGTCTCGTTGTCCAGTGACAGGACCGCGCGTGCAGGCAGATCACCCTCAAAGGAATCGGCAAGGGCCGTTTGCTGAACCAATTGGTCGAGGATGCCTGCGAACAGCACTTCGTCAGGCAGTTGCTGATATTGTTCCGGCAGACTGGCCCGTGCCACGATCATATGGCCCAAGGTGATGTCGGTGCCATTTACGGTTGCAACGACCGTATCGCGGTTTGGTGTGTCCTGTGCCACCACAGGAAGCGCCAAAATCACGCTGAATGCCGCTGATGCCAGAAATGTGAGGGGTTTTTGCATGGAATGTCCTATCGTTCGACCCTGTCTCGGGCTGCTACATTGACAGCCTTTGGTGCGGCCCTTACATCGCCCTTAAGGGCGCACGCTGAGGCCATGTTCAGCCATCTATCTATGGGCTGAGCCCGCGCTGGGCAAGCAGATGAGCGCAGACAATCAAAACTTCGGCTGGAGAGCACATGCTGGGTATCGGAACAATCGCCAAAAAAGTTTTTGGCACGCCAAATGATCGACGGATCAAGGCTGTACGTCCTCTTGTTGAGCAGATCAATGCGCTGGAGCCGGACTTTGAAAAGCTGAGCGATGAAGGTCTGAAAGACAAGACCAAGGCGCTGGCCAAACGGGCGTCAGAGGGTGAAAGCCTGGATGATCTGTTGCCAGAAGCATTCGCCAACTGCCGGGAGGCCGCGCGTCGGACCCTGGGCTTGCGGGCATTTGACACACAGATGATGGCGGCGATTTTCCTGCACAAAGGCAATATTTCAGAGCAGAAGACCGGTGAGGGCAAAACCCTGACCGCCGCGCTGGCCGCCTATCTGAACGCGCTGACCGGCAAGGGCGTGCATGTTGTGACCGTGAACGAATACCTCGTTCAGCGTGACGCAGACTGGATGGGCAAGGTTTTTGCCGCACTTGGCATGACCACAGGTGCCGCGATTTCGGGCATGGACACCCAGCAAAAGCGTGCCGCCTATGACTGTGACATCACCTATGCGACGAACAATGAGCTGGGATTTGACTATCTGCGCGACAACATGAAGTCGAACCTGGATGAAATCCTGCAAAAGCACCACAACTTTGCCATCGTGGACGAAGTCGACAGCATCTTGATCGATGAGGCGCGTACACCGCTGATCATCTCTGGCCCGGCGCAGGACCGGTCTGACATGTATGTCACCATCGACAAGCTGATCCCCGAGCTGAGCGATGAACATTTCGAGTTGGACGAAAAAACCCGTAACGTGACCTTTACCGATGAGGGCAACGAGTTTCTGGAAGAGCTGCTGCGTCAAAGCGGTTTGATGGAAGAGGGTCAGTCGCTTTATGACCCGGAAAGCACGACCATCGTGCACCACGTCAATCAGGGCCTTCGTGCGCACAAGCTGTTCATGAAGGACAAGGATTACATCGTGCGTGACGGTGAAATCATGCTGATCGACGAATTTACCGGACGGATGATGCAGGGCCGCCGCCTGTCTGACGGTTTGCATCAGGCGATCGAGGCAAAGGAAGGCACGAAGATCATGCCTGAAAACGTCACGCTCGCTTCTGTGACGTTCCAGAACTACTTCCGCCTGTATGACAAGCTGGCCGGGATGACAGGTACCGCACTGACAGAAGCCGAAGAATTCGGCGAGATTTACGGCTTGGGCGTGGTCGAGATTCCGACAAACGTGCCGATTGCGCGTATCGACGAAGATGATGCCGTCTACCGGACTGTCGGCGAGAAATACAAAGCGATGATCGAAAAGGCGAAAGAGGCGAATGCCAAGGGTCAGCCTTGTCTGATCGGCACCACCTCGATCGAGAAATCCGAACAGTTGAGCCAGATGCTGACTGCTGAAGGGATCAAGCACAATGTGTTGAACGCCCGCCAGCACGAGCAGGAAGCGCAGATCATTGCAGACGCCGGTAAACTGGGTGCCGTGACAATCGCGACCAACATGGCCGGTCGGGGTACCGACATTCAGCTGGGCGGTAACGTGGACCTCAAGGTGCTTGAGGCGCTGGATGCTGATCCGGATGCCGATCCATCCGCGCTGCGCGCCCGCATAGAGGCAGAACATGCAGATGAGCGCCAAAAGGTGCTGGAGGCCGGTGGCCTGTATGTTCTGGCATCAGAGCGCCACGAAAGCCGCCGGATCGACAACCAGTTGCGAGGCCGTTCGGGCCGTCAGGGTGACCCGGGGCGCACGTCCTTTTTCCTGTCATTGGAAGACGACCTGATGCGCATTTTCGGGTCCGAGCGTCTGGACAAGGTGCTGACCTCACTTGGTCTTCAGGAGGGTGAGGCGATCATTCACCCCTGGGTCAACAAATCGCTGGAACGTGCGCAGGCCAAGGTTGAGGGCCGTAACTTTGACATCCGCAAACAGTTGCTGAAATTCGATGACGTGATGAACGAGCAGCGCAAGGTCATCTTTGGTCAGCGCCGCGACATCATGGAATCGGATGATCTGTCCGAGATCACGACAGACATGCGCCAGCAGGTCATCGACGATCTGATCGACATTTACATGCCGCCCAAGACCTATGCCGATCAATGGGACACAAAGGGGTTCCATGAGGCGGTGATAGAGAGCCTGAACATGAACCTGCCCATCGTGGAGTGGTGTGAAGAAGAAGGCGTAGATGAAGAGATCATTCGCGAACGCCTGAACGAGGCTGTTGAAAAGCTGATGGCCGAAAAGACAGAGGTGTTTGGCGAAGAGAACATGCGCAACATCGAAAAGCAGTTGTTGCTGCAAGCCATTGACACCAAGTGGCGCGATCACCTGATGACGCTGGAACATCTGCGTTCTGTGGTGGGGTTCCGTGGCTATGCCCAGCGTGATCCGCTGAATGAATACAAGAACGAATCCTTCCAGTTGTTCGAAAGCATGCTTGATTCCCTGCGTCAGGAAGTGACCCAGAAGCTGGCACAGATCCAGCCGATTTCCGAAGAAGAACGCGCGGCGATGATGGCTGAAATTGCGGCCCGTCAGGCTGCCCTGTCTGCCGCGGCCAACCCGCCGCAGCAGATGCAGGCTGAGGCTTCTGGCGAGGCGGCTGCCGGGTTTGATGAAAATGACCCCGCCACATGGGGCAATCCCGGCCGAAACGAGGCCTGCCCCTGCGGTTCTGGAAAGAAATTCAAGCACTGCCACGGACGCCTGTCCTAAGAGTTGACTTTGTTTTGCCTTGTTTTGTCCCAATCTGGGTCAAACCAAGGCCCTGTTTGCACGCGATAGATGTCTGGATGATTCCGTTGAAGGGACTGCCAGATGTTGCGTTCGAAAGAGATAATGACTGCCGCCTTTGCCTTGGTTACGGCCTTGGGCATCGGCTATGTGATGCAGAAATCGGAAACGGCGCACCGATATTACGGGTCTAGCGGCGACCCTATCCCGCTGTCCCAGATGCCTATTCTGGATGACGGCGGACCAGCCAACGAAATGCTGGACGTGCAGGAAATCACCCTGACGTCAGCAGAAATGATGACCGGCTTCACGCTGCCTGTTGCAGACACGCAGGTTGTGACCATCGCTGCCCCGGCAAGCGTTCTGGAAGAACCTGTCGTGCCTGAGGCCGCTGTCGAACCCGCCTGTGACATCGTTGCAGATGCACGCCCTGTCGCCGCAGCGATGGTGAATTTGACCCTGTCTGCACCCTGTCTGCCCAACGAAAGGATCACCGTGCACCACAATGGCATGATCTTTACGGAAACCACATCGCGCAGTGGAACGCTTGATCTGCGGGTTCCTGCCTTGGCGCAAGAGGCCGTGTTCATTCTGGCCTTTGCCAATGGCGATGGCGCTGTGGCACAGACCACTGTCGAGGAATTGCAGGACTATGACCGTGTGGTTCTGCAATGGGCCGGTGATACCGGTTTTCAAATTCATGCACGTGAATTCGGTGCCGATTATGGCACGGCGGGTCACATCTGGGACGGTGCGCCGGGCGATATTCTGGCGACCATCTCTGGCGAAAGCGGCGTGATGATCCGATACGGTGATGTCACGGCGGCAGAGCCTCTCTTGGCCGAGGTCTATAGTTTCCCTAAAGGGTTCAATACGCGTGACGGCAGCATCGCCCTGTCGGTCGAATCTGAGGTAACCGAAGCCAATTGCGGCCTTGAAGTCGAAGCGCAGACCCTTGAGATTGCTCCAGACGGTCAGGTGAAAACACAGAATTTGACACTGGCAGTGCCTGATTGCGACGCCAAAGGTAGCTTTCTGGTGTTGAATAATCTGCTCGCAGACCTGAAAGTCGCAGGCATGTAACGAGCGTTTGGGGTCCCATGATCTTTTTGAGGCGTGCGGCGGTTTCCGCCGCACTTTTTATGTTTTCAGTTTTGGGTGCCACGGCACAGGATGTCACGCTGACCTCTCGCGATGGCAAGGTTGAACTGAGCGGTATGCTTTTGGGTTTTGATGGCGAATTTTATCGCCTTCAAACGGAATACGGGGAATTGACGGTAGATGGTTCAGGTGTGTCCTGCATCGGGCCGGGCTGTCCGAACCTTCAGGATTATATAGCCGAGATAGAGATGTCAGGCTCTGCCACGATGGGGGCGGTTCTGATGCCGGCGCTGGTCAACGCCTATGCCGCCCGCAACGGATATGCGTTGGAACGTGAAGATGTGGATGCCACGCGTGTCGTGCTGTCGCTGAGGCGGAATGATACGGGCAAATTGGCCGCCCGTTTCGGGTTTCGGGCCAGCAATACGGACGAAGGTTTTGCCGATCTGCTGGCCGATGAAGCAGATGTCGTGATGGCGCTGCGCGAAATCAGGCCGGAAGAACGGCAGAATGCCCGCGCGGCTGGCATGGGTGATCTGACAGGGCCGAACCGAAGCCGTGTTTTGGCGCTGGATGCGGTTGTGCCTGTTGTGGCGCTTGGCAATCCGGTCAAGAGCATCTCACCTCTGACCTTGGCAAAGGTATTTGCCGGGGAGATCACCAACTGGAAAGACCTGGGCGGAGCGGATGCGCCGATCGAATTGCATCTACCCGATCCAGCAAGCGGTCTACTGCAGGCCATCGAAGATCAGGTGATGACGCCCGCGCAATTGTCGCTGTCGGATGCAGCCATCCGGCATCCTGCCCCAGAAAGCATTGCCGATGCGGTGGCGCGCGATACGCTGGCGCTGGGCATCACCAGCTACGCAGAGCGGCGCAATACCCGGGTGCTGACCCTTGGCGGTACCTGCGGTTTTGCCTTGGACGCGTCGCGCCGCACGATAAAGACCGAGGATTATCCACTGACCGCGCCGATGTTCCTATATTTTCCGGCCCGCCGGTTGCCGCTGGTCGCGCGGGAATTTCTGGCCTTTACCCGTGGTCCCGGCGCACAGAATGTCATTCGTCGCGCCGGTTTTGTCGATCAGGCCCCCGAAGAAATCACGATAGAGCAGCAAGGCAACCGTTTTGCGAATGCGATCACGGTGGCGGGTGCCGAAATCCCGCTGGAAGAACTGCAAAGAATGACAGCGACATTGTCCCCGATGGCGCGGCTGACGACCTCTTTTCGGTTCGAAGCTGGATCAATCCGTCTGGATGCGCAATCGCGGTCGAATGTGCAGCAATTGGCCCGTGCGTTGGAGCAGGGTCAATATGACGCCCGCAAGCTGTTGTTTGTCGGGTTCAGCGATGGTCAGGGCGCGGCAACGCCGAACCGTGATATCGCGCTGCGCCGCGCCGAGGCGGTGATGCGGGCGGTTGGTGCGGCAGCGATCACCGCCAATCTGGAACGTGTCGATATCGGCGTTGACGCCTTTGGAGAGGCGATGCCGATGGCCTGTGACGACACCAGCTGGGGCCGGCAAGCCAACAGGCGGGTAGAAGTCTGGGTCAGGTAGCGACGGGCAGGGCGTTTTTCGCAAAACGCTTCAGAGGTATCCTTCTGATTTGAAACTGAGTTCGGTTGATTTTCCGATAATCAGATGATCATGCAAGGTCAGGCCCAAGGCATCGCAGGCCGCCGCAACCCGGGCGGTCATTTCGATGTCAGAGGCGGACGGTGTCGGGTCGCCCGACGGGTGATTATGCACCAGAATAAGCGCTGATGCGTTGAGTTCCAGCGCCCGCTTTGCCACCTCGCGGCGGTAGACGGGCACGTGATCAACAGTGCCCTTGCCCTGTTCCTCATCTGCGATCAGCACATTCTTGCGATCTAGATAGAGCACGCGAAACTGTTCGGTTTCACGGTGCGCCATGGTGGTGTGGCAGTAGTCGATCAAGGCGTCCCAGCTTGAGACGACATGGCGCTGAAGCACCTTGGCACGGGCCAGACGTTGCGCTGCGGCCTCAACCACCTTGAGTTCAACAATGACCGCGTCGCCGACACCGCTGACATCCCTCAACCGCATCTCGGAGGCCGAGATGACGCGGTTGAAGTCGCCGAATTGATCCATCAAAGCGCGGGCCAGCGGTTTCACATCGCGGCGCGGAATGGCGCGGAACAGGACCAGTTCCAGCAGTTCGTAATCTGGCATGGCACCGGGCCCACCAGCCATGAAACGGGCACGCAGGCGCTGCCGATGATCGCGAATATAGGAAGGTTGTTTGCCGGGGGTGCCGCCCGCTTGGGGTGTTTCGTCCAGCAGAAAGGGCAGGGGTTGTTCGTTGAATGCTGTCATGCCCTCAAAGTGGCGCTATGACGGTTAGCATTCAGTTAATGCCGGTGGGTGGGCGATGCGCCCACCTTACTTTTGCAGGACATCGAATGTTGAGAGTGTAAGGTGGGCGCATCGCCCACCCGCCCTTAGCCTTTCATCGAATCCCAAAAGGATTTCACGCTTGAGAAAAAGTCTTTGCTTTCAGGATTATTCTCGGACGACAGGTCTTCGAATTCCTTTAGCAGTTCTTTTTGGCGAGCGGTCAGGTTGACCGGGGTTTCAACGGCCAGTTCGATGATCATATCGCCGACACCGCCGCCACGCAGGGGTGGCATGCCCTTGCCTCGCAGGCGCATCTGGCGGCCAGACTGGCTGCCTGCCGGGATCTGAACACGTCCGCGGCCGCCATCAATGGTCGGCACTTCGATGTTGCCGCCCAATGCTGCGGTACTCATTGAAACGGGGACACGGCAGAACAGGTTCGGGCCGTCGCGGTCAAACAGCTCGTGTTCGGTGACCTCGATAAAGATATAGAGATCGCCAGACGGCCCGCCGCGCATGCCGGCCTCGCCTTCGCCGGCCAGACGGATGCGTGTGCCTGTCTCTACCCCTGCCGGGATATTGACGCTGAGAGAACGCTCTTTTTCAGTGCGGCCTGCGCCACGGCAGCTTTTGCACGGGTTCTTGACGATCTGGCCCATGCCGGAACAGGTCGGACAAGTCCGTTCAACGGTAAAGAAACCCTGCTGTGCGCGCACTTTGCCCATGCCAGAGCATGTGGGACAGGTTGTCGGTTCTGCGCCGCCTTCGGCACCAGAGCCGCTGCAGCTGTCGCATTGGACAGATGTGGGCACGTTGATGGATTTTTGCATCCCCGAGAAGGCTTCTTCTAGTGAGATGCGCAGGTTGTAGCGCAGGTCGGCACCGCGCGCGGCACGGCGTCCGCCGCCGCCCCCACGTTGGCCCATGAAGTCGCCGAAAAGATCGTCAAAGACATCCGAAAAGGCAGATGAGAAATCGCCCTGACCGCCGCCAAAGCCGCCACCAGGCCTGCCGCCGCCGCCCATGCCGCCCTCAAAGGCCGCATGGCCGTATCGGTCATAGGCTGCTTTCTTGTCGGCGTCTTTCAGAACTTCGTAAGCTTCATTCGCTTCTTTGAATTGCGCTTCGGCATTGGGGTTGCTGGAATTGCGATCAGGGTGCAATTCCTTTGCCTTGGTGCGAAACCCTTTTTTTATTTCGTCCGCTGAGGCCCCTTTAGCGACGCCAAGCACCTCATAGTAGTCACGTTTTGCCATGGATGATGTCCTTTCGCTGGAACGCGAAGAGGCCGGCCCGTCAGGTCGGACCGGCCCCCTTCAATTGTTCAGCTTGCGCAACTTACGACGCGCGCTTGTTGTCGTCATCAAGATCTTCGAACTCTGCGTCGACGATATCATCGTCGTCGCTACCACGTGCGGCGGCATCTGCCGCTTCTGCGATATCGTCATCACCCTGTTCCTGGGCTGACTTATAGATCGCTTCGCCCAGTTTCATGGCCGCTTCGGTCACGTTCTGGATACCGGCTTTGATCTTGCCGGTATCTTCTGTTTCCAGCTCGTCCTTGAGGGCGGCGATGGCCAGTTCGATGGCTTCGACGGTTGTTGGATCGACCTTGTCGGAATGTTCTTCCACGGACTTTTCGGTCGAGTGGATGAGGCTTTCCGCCTGGTTTTTCGCTTCGATCAGCTCGCGGCGTTCCTTGTCCGCCTCGGCGTTTTCTTCGGCGTCCTTGACCATCTTTTCGATGTCCGCGTCCGACAGACCGCCGGATGCCTGGATCGTGATCTTTTGCTCTTTCATGGTGCCTTTGTCCAATGCGCCCACGGACACGATGCCGTTGGCGTCGATGTCAAAGGTCACTTCGATCTGTGGCATGCCACGTGGGGCAGGCGGGATGTTTTCAAGGTTGAAAGCGCCCAGGATCTTGTTGTCTGCGGCCATCTCACGCTCGCCCTGGAAAACCCGGATCGTCACAGCGTTCTGGTTGTCTTCGGCTGTGGAAAAGACCTGAGATTTCTTCGTGGGGATCGTGGTGTTGCGGTCGATCAGACGGGTGAATACGCCGCCAAGGGTCTCAATGCCCAGGGACAATGGCGTCACGTCCAGCAGAACCACATCTTTGACGTCACCTTGCAGAACGCCGGCCTGAATAGCGGCACCCAGGGCCACAACCTCGTCAGGGTTCACACCCTTGTGCGGCTCTTTGCCGAAGAATTTGGTTACTTCTTCGACAACTTTTGGCATCCGGGTCATACCGCCGACCAGAACAACCTCGTCGATGTCAGAGGCGGACAGGCCCGCATCTTTCAGGGCGTCCTTACAAGGCTTCATGGATGCTTTGATCAGGTCGCCAACAAGGCTTTCCAGCTTGGCGCGGGTCAGTTTCATGACCATGTGCAGCGGTGAGCCGTCTTTGCCCATTGAGATGAACGGCTGGTTGATTTCGGTCTGCGAGGCCGAAGACAGCTCGATCTTGGCTTTCTCAGCGGCTTCTTTCAGACGCTGAAGCGCCATCTTGTCTTTGGTCAGGTCAACGCCGTTGGATTTCTTGAACTCATCCGCCAGGTAGTTGACGATGCGCATGTCAAAGTCTTCACCGCCAAGGAAGGTGTCGCCGTTGGTGGATTTCACTTCGAACAGGCCATCGTCGATCTCAAGGATGGTCACGTCGAATGTACCACCACCAAGGTCATAGACCGCGATGGTTTGCGTGTTCTCTTTGTCCAGACCATAGGCCAGGGCAGCCGCTGTCGGCTCGTTGATGATCCGCAGCACTTCAAGGCCCGCAATCTTGCCGGCGTCTTTGGTGGCCTGACGCTGGGCGTCGTTGAAATAGGCAGGAACGGTGATGACCGCCTGTGTCACTTCTTCGCCAAGATAGCTCTCGGCGGTTTCTTTCATCTTGCCCAGAATGAAGGCAGAGATTTGCGACGGGGAGTATTTCTCACCGCGAGCTTCGACCCATGCGTCGCCATTGCCACCGTCAATCACGTTGAACGGCAGGTTTTTCTTGTCTTTGGCCAGATCGGCGTCGTCGTTCCGACGGCCAATCAGACGCTTAACGCCGAAAATTGTGTTGTCTGGGTTTGTAACGGCCTGACGTTTTGCAGGCTGGCCCACCAGACGCTCGTCTTCTGTGAAGGCGACGATGGATGGGGTTGTACGGGCACCTTCCGCGTTTTCGATAACACGAGGTTTGCTGCCGTCCATGATGGCGATACAGCTGTTGGTGGTTCCAAGGTCAATACCGATGACTTTTGACATTTTTTGATCCCTCTACTTACTCAAGGCGATGACACGAGACGCAGGCCCATTCCGGCACCCTTGCCCCGATCTGTTGACACTGATCACAATCTGCGTTCAGCGGTTCGCAGGTTATATAAGGAGCGCACTTCATGCCCGCAACCACTGCTGCTGGGTTGAATCGGGGAATCTACGTGGATTTTTTCATAATCGTTGGCGAGAGAGGACATTATGGCGGTTTTGAAACTGCGCGGCTTTGAGATTCACAAGGGCCATCTGTCCGCCGATGCGCAAAAAGAGATGTTGTCAGCCGTGCGTGACGTGGTGCGACAGGTACCGTTTTTCCGGCCCGTGACCCCGTCGGGCAAGCCGATGTCCGTCCGGATGACCGCCGCGGGGTCCTATGGGTGGTATTCCGACAGTGCGGGATATCGCTATGCCCCTGCGCATCCAACCGGTGTCGCCTGGCCTGCGATCCCGGCACCGGTGCTGGCGGTTTGGGATCAGCTGACCGGCTGTGCGCGCGCGCCTGAGTGTTGTTTGATCAATTATTACGCGGCAGACGCCAAGATGGGGATGCATCAGGACAAGGACGAGGTGGATTTTCAGTGGCCCGTTGTGTCGATCTCATTAGGCGATGAGGCGCTTTTTCGTATGGGGCATGCCACCAAGGGCGGCAAGACAGACAGTGTCTGGCTGCAGTCGGGGGATGTGGTTGTCATGGCTGGCGCTGCCCGGTTGACCTATCACGGGGTCGACCGGATCAGATCTGGATCGTCGCGCTTGCTGCCCAAAGGTGGGCGGATCAACCTGACGCTGCGGGTTGTGACCTGAACGGTCACGTACCCATTGATCAGCGCCGCGCTTCCCAACTGATGGAGGCATGGCGGCGGGTATAGAATTCGCCCATCAGCCCGATCATCAGGAATACCAACCCCATCCAAAAGGAATATTCCCAATTGGAGTAGCGCGGGTTGTAGTTGATAAAGGCAAAGCCGCGCGCCTGATCAATCACGTGGAACAAAGGGTTCCAGTCAAACATGGCCAGCATGAAGCTGGGCAGGGTATTGGCCACGAACATCTTGCCCGAGGCAATCATGTTTGCCCGCTGATAGACCATGGAGATCAGACTGACGATTGACGGGAACCAAGGTTTCATCGCTAGAAATACCATGCCGATCCCACAGCCGCTGAACCAGGCGACCAGCAACATGCCAAAGGCCGGGATGGGTTGTTCAATCGAAATGGGTTCCCAGGCGACATGGTAGGCAAACAGCACGAGAACAGCCGACAGCACCTGAATATAAAGCGCGCCAAAGGCAGCCGACAGAATCGCGATGATCGTATTCATCGGGGCGTGCTGCATCATCGGGCTGGCGGGTCCTTCTGATCCCATGACCGCGCTCAGTGCCTTGATATGGGTCAGATACAGGAAAATGCCCGACATGATGTAGACCAGGAAATCCCCGCGCAGCGCCGAACCCCGCATCCCCAGGATGGAGAACATCAGATAGAAAGCGCCAACAAACATGACCGTTTGCATGATATTCATCGCAATGGCGACGAAGGCATTGTTGTGCTGTTTGCGCACGCTGCGCACAATGGAATGATAGACCAGTTCCGCAATAGACAGAGCCGAGGACAGGCCGCCCTTTGGTTTTCGCTTGGATTGAAACATCAACTGCCGTCCTTCAACAAACCAGATCCTTGCACGGAATTCTTGCCGATCCGTTATCGTGACACCATAAGGAACAAATGTGTCTATTCAATGGAAGCCAAAGGATCTGCAGAATATGAACTACGAAAAGTTGGTGACTGTGATGCGCAAGCTATCCTTGCAAGCGGGTGACGCGATCATGACAGTCTACGGCCGCGACGATTTTGACGTCAAATCAAAATCCGATGACAGCCCCGTGACCGCAGCGGATGAGGCGGCGGATTCGATCATCAGCGCGGGTTTGCGGGCAGCTTTTCCTGACGTGATGCTGGTGACCGAAGAACAATCTGCCACGCATACAGCACGGGGTGACACATTCCTGATCGTTGATCCGCTGGATGGCACCAAGGAATTCATTCACAGGCGCGGCGATTTCACGGTCAACATCGCCCTTGTCGAAAAGGGCGTGCCGACACGCGGTGTCGTCTATGCGCCCGCAAAGGGGCGGATGTTTTTCACCCAGGCCGATGGACAGTCGGTTGAGGAAACCGGCGATTTTGAAAAAGATACGGTTGGAACGGTCACGCCGATAAAGGCGGCGCGCGCCGACAATGCCGGCCTGATGGTTGTGGCATCGAAATCGCACCGGGATCAGGCGACAGACGACTACATTGGCAAATATCAGGTCCGCGACATGACCAGCGCGGGGTCATCGCTGAAGTTCTGTTTGGTGGCCACGGGCGAGGCGGATCTATATCCGCGTCTTGGCCGGACGATGGAATGGGATACCGCTGCGGGACATGCTGTGTTGCTGGGGGCGGGGGGTGATGTTGTGCGCTTTGACGATCATAGTCCGCTGACCTATGGCAAAGCCGATTTTGCCAACCCTTTCTTTATTGCCTTGTCACCTGCTGTAGAATTGAAGCCTGCCTGATGTCTGTACTGATCGTGATACCCGCCCGCTATGCCTCCAGCCGCTATCCCGGCAAACCGCTGGCCGAACTCAAAGGAGCAAGCGGGGAATCCCGCAGCCTGATTGAGCGGTCATGGCGTGCTGCCTGCGACGTCGGCGGCGTGGACCGCGTTGTGGTTGCCACCGACGATGACCGGATCCGTGATGCCGCAGAGGCCTTTGGTGCCGAGGTGGTGATGACATCAACCGACTGCGCCAATGGCACCGAACGCTGCGCTGAGGCGCATCAGGCGCTGGGCGGTGGATTTGATATCGTCGTGAACCTGCAAGGCGATGCGCCCCTGACACCGCATTGGTTCGTGGAAAGCCTTGTTCAGGGTCTGAAAGATGCGCCCGAGGCCGAAATTGCGACACCGGTGTTGCGCTGTGATGGTGCGGCGCTGAACAGTCTTTTGGCGGATCGCAAGGCCGGTCGCGTGGGCGGCACGACGGCGGTTTTTGCCGTCGATCACCGTGCGCTTTATTTCTCCAAGGAAGTCGTGCCTTTCACCTCACGCATCTATGCCCAAGAGGATGCGACCCCGGTTTTTCACCATGTCGGGGTTTATGCCTATAGGCCCGGTGCCCTGGCCGCCTATCCCTCCTGGCCCGTCGGGCCGCTGGAGCAGCTGGAGGGGCTTGAGCAATTGCGCTTTATGGAGAATGGCCGCGCTGTCTTATGTGTCGAGGTGGAGGCCAAGGGGCGCGAGTTCTGGGAGTTGAACAACCCCGAAGACGTGCCAAAGATCGAGGCCATGATGGCGAAAATGGGCCTTGCATGACGGATCTGAGCGTCAGCGTTGTCGTGGTCAGCCGGGGGCGTCCCGATGCGCTGAGGCGATGTCTGCTGGGGCTGTCGCAGCTGCAATATTCCCAATTTGAGGTCGTCGTTGTGGCCGACCCTGCTGGTATCGCAGTGGCGGAAGCCCTGGCATTTGCGGATGCGCTGAAATTGATCCCCTTTGACAAGGCCAATATCTCTGCCGCGCGAAACCTGGGCATTGACCATGGGGCGGGCGAAGTCATTGCTTTCATTGATGATGATGCGGTGCCAGAGCCGCAATGGTTGCGCTATCTGGTGGCCCCGGCCCTGCAACGTGATGTGGCTGCGATGGGCGGCTTTGTCCGGGGGCGCAATGGTATTTCGTTTCAATGGAAGGCGCGCAGTCTGGATGGGTCAGGCCTGTCTGAACCACTAGAGGTCGATGACAGCCAGGCGACCGTTTTGCATCCCCCCAAGGGGCGGGCGGTCAAGACCGAAGGAACCAATATGGCGTTTCGACGGTCGGTCTTGGTTGAACTGGGCGGGTTTGACCCAGCGTTCCATTATTATCTGGATGAGACAGACCTGAACATGCGGCTTGCGCGTGCAGGCCATGCGACGGCGCTGGTTCCCTTGGCAGAGGTGCATCACGGTTTTGCGGCCAATGCCTTGCGGACAGCCGAAAGGGTGCCGCGTGACCTGTTTGATATCGGTGCCAGTTGGGCGGTGTTTCAGCGCAAACACATTCCCGAGGCAGAGCACGCCCCGCATTGGGAAGCCCGGCGGCATCATGAGCGGCAGCGGTTGTTGCGTCATATGGTGACCGGCGGGTTGGAGCCACGCGATGTCAGACGGCTGATGAAACGGCTGGATCAGGGGTATGTTGAGGGTCAGGACAGGGTGTTGACCGCTGCCAAACTGGCCAGCCATCCTTCGGCACCTTTCAAGGCCTTTCCTGCGCAAATGCGCCATTCGACAATAATCCTGTCGCGGCCGTCACATTTTTCAAAAGACATGGAAAATGCGGCAGATAGGGTGAAAAAGGGTGAGATTGTCACCGTTTTGTCGCTTTCCCCCAGTGCTATCTACCATAAAGTGTTCTTTAACGAGTATGGAGTTTGGGTGCAGACCGGTGGGATGTTCGGTCGTTCGGACCGCAGCGCCCCGTTGTTTCGGCTGACGACAAGGTCAAGACGCGGGCAAAAGGAAGCGCGGCGCGTTGCAAGACAGCGTGGTTTGCGCCAAGACAAGTGACCGATTGGGAAAGGGTGCTAATGTTTTGGGCATTGGCCACCGGATTGAAACAAGATGGCATAAGCCACGACATAATTTTTTGAGGTAGAAGATGCCTAAGAAGGTAACAAAAGCGATTTTTCCAGTAGCCGGAATGGGCACGCGGTTCTTACCGGCGACCAAATCGGTGCCCAAGGAAATCATGACCCTCGTGGACCGGCCCTTGATCCAATATGCGATCGACGAAGCCCGCGCCGCTGGGATCAAGGAATTCATATTTGTTACCTCGCGCGGCAAGGGTGCATTGGAAGACTATTTTGACCTGGCACCCCAGCTTGAGCAGGAATTGCGCAAAAAGAAAAAGACCGAGCTGCTGAAGATTTTGAAATCCACCAATATGGAAAGCGGTGCGATTGCCTATATCCGTCAGCACAAGGCGCTGGGCCTTGGCCATGCGGTGTGGTGTGCGCGGCGCCTGCTTGGCAACGAACCCTTTGCGGTGATCCTGCCCGATGACGTCATCGCGGCGGACAAGCCCTGCCTGCAGCAGATGGTTGAGGCCTATGCCGAGACGGGCGGCAATATGGTTGCGGCGATGGAAGTGGAACCGGAACGCGCGTCTTCCTACGGGATGTTGGATATCTGCGAAGAGAATGGCCAGCTGGTCAAAGTCAAAGGCATGGTTGAGAAACCAAAAGCGGAGGATGCGCCGTCAAACCTTGCGGTGATCGGGCGCTATATCCTGTCGCCCAGCGTGTTGCAGCACCTCAATCAGATCAAGACCGGCTCTGGCGGAGAGATTCAGCTGACCGACGCAATTGCCCGCGATATTGATGCCAAGAACAACGTGTTCGGTTTTCGGTTCAGCGGTCAGCGGTTTGATTGCGGTTCCAAGTCAGGTTTCTTGCAGGCGACGGTTTCCTTTGGTCTGTCGCGGGCTGAGTTGAAAGATGATCTGCGGGCCTATCTGCGCAGTATCAACTTGGACGATGACGCCTGATCAGGTTAGGTTGGTTTTACAATGAACACTATCTTGGTCACTGGTGGCGCGGGCTATATCGGCTCGCATGCCTGCAAGGCGCTAAAGGCTGCCGGTTATGCGCCGGTGACCTATGACAACCTTGTGACGGGTTGGCAGGATGCCGTGAAATTCGGGCCGTTCGAACATGGCGACCTGCAGGATCGCGCCCGCCTGGATATGGTGTTTCAGAAACATAAACCCATCGCCGTCATGCATTTCGCCGCGCTGAGCCTGGTCGGGGAAAGCATGCAGGATCCTGGATTGTACTGGCGCAACAATGTCGGCGGTTCATTGACCCTGATCGAGGCGGCAGTGGCGGCCGGTTGCCTGAACTTTGTGTTTTCATCGACCTGTGCCACCTATGGCGATCAGGATAATGTGGTGCTGGACGAAAATTCTGCCCAGTATCCGATCAATGCCTATGGGGCCTCCAAGCGCGCGATTGAGGATATCTTGCGGGATTTCGAAGTTGCCCATGGTCTGCACCATGTCATTTTCCGCTATTTCAACGTGGCGGGTGCCGATCCTGAGGGTGAAGTGGGTGAATTTCACCGGCCAGAGACACATTTGGTGCCATTGATGCTGGATGCGCTGGATGGCAAGCGCGATGCGCTGACGATCTTTGGGACAGATTACGATACACCCGATGGCACCTGTATCAGGGATTATGTGCATGTCTGCGATCTGGTGGATGCCCATGTGCTGGGGCTGCACTGGTTGCGTGATGACAAAGGCAGCCGGGTGTTCAACCTGGGCACGGGTACCGGATTTTCGGTGCAGGAAGTGCTGGATCAAAGCCATTCGGTCACCAACCGTGCCGTGCCCTGTACCGAAGGGCCACGTCGGCCGGGGGATTGCACCAAGCTGGTTTCAGGATCGCAGCGCGCCAAGGATGAACTGGGCTGGACCCCCAACAGATCGACCATGAAACAGATGATCACCGATGCATGGAGATGGCACCAGACGGGCCATTACGATCGCTGATATGACGCGGGCAAGGCTGCTTGATCTGACAAGGAGCCTGCGCCGCGTGGGGCGTGTTGCCACGGGTGTGGACCGGGTTGAACGCGCCTATCTGGATCGCTTTGTCAGGGATGACCTGCCTGCTTTTGGCCTGATCCGGACCGCCTTTGGGTATGTATTGCTGGACAAGGATGGCATGCGCGGGCTTGCCGACCGGCTGTCCGGTGTTCAGGGCTGGGGCGCGCCTGATCTGATCTCGCGGTTGCCCAGAGGCCGCAGCCGGACATTGATGCAGGCCGAAGCGGATGTGCGCAGGATGGCGCGGGCCCGCTGTCTGGCGGGGGGATTACGCCGGATGCTGACGCGGCAATTGCCTGCGGGGTTTACCTATTTCAACACGGGCCACAGCAATCTGACAGACCGGGTTTTGGGCGGCGTCAAATCGGCCGGTGGCATTGTGCAGGCGCTTGTTCATGATGTGATACCGCTGGAATACCCTGACTACCAAAGACCCGGAACAGTCGGACCCTTTGGGGAGAAACTGAAACGGGTCAGCCGGATGGCCGACCGGGTGATCTATAATTCGAATGACACCCGCCAAAGGACAGAGGCGTTCATGCACGAATGGGGCAGGGTGCCCCCAGCCATTGTTGCGCATCTGGGAACAATCAAGCCTGTTGCCGATCGCAGTGAGCTGCCTGCCGGGCTGCCGCCTGCCAGACCCTATTTCGTTGTTGTCGGCACCATTGAGCCGCGAAAGAACCACGGTTTCCTGTTGGATTTATGGCAAGAAATGGGGCCGTTGGCACCGCCGTTGCTGATCTGTGGCAGCAGAGGTTGGAATAATGACACCGTTTTTTCAAGGCTGGATGCCTTGCCGGCGGACAGCCCCATTCAAGAGATTTCCGGCCTCACGGATGCGGCGCTTGCCGCGCTGGTGCAGGGCAGTGCGGGCTCTCTTTTTCCGAGTCACGCCGAGGGTTTTGGTTTGCCTCCGGTTGAGGCGCTGAGCCTCGGAGCGCGTGTTTTGTGCAACGATATTGCTGTCTTGCGGGAAATTCTTCAAGGATACCCAACATTTACCCCTGTTTTTGAACGTGAAAAGTGGCTAGATACAATCAAGAATTGGGAAAAAACGCCGCCGGATGCGGATCAAGCCAACGGTTTTGAAGGCCCGACATGGGCAGATCATTTCAATACTGTGTTAGGGTTAACTTGATACTGCGGAAACAGAGTGGCGTGTTCCCGAAGAATATAGGTGGTGTTTGGGCATATTTCGGTCATACGGGCTGAGGCTTCAACGCAAGCGATGGCGTCTTCGTGCAAACCTGAAACGCCGGGAGCTGAAGCGCGTTGTGGATCGGACGGATCAAATCCGTGCCGATGACCTATTGCTGTTCTGTACCCAGCGGAACGAACGCATCCGCCTGCCCTATTTTCTGGATTACTATCGGAAAATGGGCATCTGCCATTTCTTTTTCGTGGACAATGACAGTGATGACGGGTCGCTTGATTATCTGGCAGAGCAGCCTGATGTCTCTGTCTGGCACACCAAGGCCAGCTATAAACGGTCGCGGTTCGGTGTTGACTGGCTGAACAGTCTACAGATGCGATACGCCCATGGGCATTGGGTGCTGACCGTTGATCCTGATGAGTTTCTGGTTTTCCCCTTTTGTGACACGCGGCCCCTGCGCGCCTTGACGGATTGGCTGGATGCCTCTTCGATCAAATCCTTTTCGGCGATGTTGCTGGACATGTATCCCAAAGGGAGGTTGGATGATCAGCCCTATCAGGCCGGTCAGGACCCGATGGAAATTGCCTGCTGGTTTGACAGCGGCAATTATACAATCTCGCCCAATCCGCAGTTCACCAACCTTTGGATACAGGGTGGCCCCCGTGCGCGGGTGTTTTTTGCCGATGCGCCCGCCAAGGCACCAGCGCTGAACAAGGTTCCCTTGGTCAAATGGGACAAGCGATACGTTTATGTCAGTTCAACCCATATGCTGCTGCCCCGTGGTCTGAACCAGGTCTATGATCAATGGGGCGGCGAAAAAGCATCCGGCGTTCTGCTGCACGCGAAATTCATTGATACCTTCGGTGCCAAGGCCAAGGAGGAATTGGAACGCAATCAGCATTACGCGGGGTCGGTCGAATACAAGGCCTATGCGGCGCAGATGAATGACGATCCGCAGCTTTGGTGCAAATGGTCAGAGCGGTATATCAACTGGCGCCAGCTTGAGATCCTGGGACTGATGTCCAAAGGAAACTGGGCATGAAACAAAGACACGCAGTCGGGGTCGTCATGCTGGTCCATACCGCGCTGGGACGTGCCGAACAGGTTGCGCGCCATTGGTCGAACGCAGGCTGCCCGGTTGTGATCCATGTGGATAAATTTGTCCCAAGGCGGACCTATGATGCCTTTGTCGCCTCGCTTGCCGATTTGCCGGATGTGCGGTTCAGCAGCCGTTTTCGGTGCGAATGGGGGACCTGGGGCATTGTTGAGGCAACCCAGGCCGCAGCAGAGTTGATGCTGGCCAACTACCGTGACTTGCAGCATGTCTATCTGGCCTCTGGGTCCTGCCTGCCCCTGCGGCCTGTGAATGAGTTGATTGATTATCTGGAGGCCCGCCCCCAGACCGATTTCATCGAAAGCGCCACGACATCCGAAGTGCCATGGACGGTGGGCGGTCTGGATGCAGAGCGCTTTACCCTGCGGTTTCCGGTCTCGTGGAAAAAGAACCGTCACCTGTTTGATTTCTGCGTCAAGGTCCAGCGTACCCTGCGGCTGAAGCGGAAGATGCCCAATGGCATCATTCCACATATGGGGTCGCAGTGGTGGTGCCTGTCGCGCAGGACGCTGACGGCGATCCTGCAAGATCCCGAACGGCCGACCTATGACCGTTTCTTTCGCCAGGTGTGGATCCCTGATGAATCATATTTCCAGACGCTGGCACGCCAATATTCAAGCAATATCGAAAGCCGTTCTCTGACCCTTTCCAAATTCGATTTCCAAGGCAAGCCGCATATTTTCTATGATGACCACCTGCAACTGCTGCGCCGTTCCGATTGTTTTGTCGCCCGCAAGATCTGGCCGTTTGCGGATCGGCTGTATGAGGCGTTCCTGACCGATGCAGCCGGTGCCATGAAACGGACAGAGCCGAACCCCGGCAAGATTGACCGCATATTTTCCAAGGCGGTTGAACGCCGGACGCGGGGCCGGTCTGGCCTGTATATGCAAAGCCGCTTTCCAAATGAGGATTGGGAAAACGGTGTGACCGCCTCTGCCTATTCAGTGTTTCAGGGGTTTTCAGAACTGTTTGAGAATTTCGGCCCCTGGCTGTCCTCTGCGACGGGTGCGCGGGTGCATGGTCATATCTTTGCCAAAGACCGGGTGGAATACGCCGACGGGCAAACCGCGATGAATGGTGCATTGTCAGACAGCGCGATATTGCGCGACTATAACGCCAAGGCGTTTCTGACCAATCTGATCTGGAACACGCGTGGCGAACGACAGTGTTTCCAGTTCGGGCCGAACGACAATCAAGACATCTGCTGGCGGATTGCGAAAGACCCCAATGCGCAGGTGTCTGTCATCACCGGGGCCTGGGCTGTGCCCTTGTTCCGATCCAACCTTGATTTCGCTGAAATTCGCAGCATAGCGGCCAAATTGCAAAAGATCGAAAGCGATCATATGGATATTCTACGCTCGCCCCAGGCCAAGGCACGGGTGCGGATCTGGACGATGGCGGAATTCATCGAAGCGCCGATGGAACCGTTGCAGGGCATCCTAGATGAGATCGGTCGCACCAAGCTGCGCCGTTTGTCAGAGGCACCCAAAATGGTTGATCTGGCGGGTTTCGGGCAATTCCTGCAGAACCTGAAAAATCAGGGCATGCACCCCTATCTGATGGGCGACTTCCCCGTTGAAACAGCGATGAACGGATCGCCAAAACCCGAACGCAAACCCTATCTGGTGCAATAGATAATGGCAGGCAAATTTCAAAGTTTCGTAGTTTTTGCCGAGATGCGGACCGGGTCCAATTTTCTGGAGGCGAACCTGAATGCCTTTGAGGGGATCCGCTGTCATGGTGAGGCGTTCAATCCGCATTTTATCGGTTATCCCAGCAATGAACCGATCCTTGGCGTTGATCTGGACACCCGCGATGCAGACCCAGCCGTGCTTTTGGCTGCGATCCGTAGCAACAGAACACAGCTGAATGGGTTTCGCTATTTCCACGACCACGACCCAAGGGTTCTGGACAAGATCATCGAGGATCAGACCTGCGCCAAGATTGTCCTGACCCGTAACCCCGTTGAAAGCTATGTCAGCTGGAAGATCGCGCAGGAAACCGGGCAATGGAAGCTGACCGATGTCAAAGCCCATAAGCCGGGGCAGGCCCAGTTTGATCCGGACGAATTCGCCGCCCACCTTGAGGCGCTGCAGGAATTTCAGATCACCTTGTTGAACCGTTTGCAGACGGCAGGACAGACTGCATTCTATGTTGCTTATGAGGACCTGCAAAGCGTTGAGGTGATGAATGGGCTGGCCCGATATCTGGGTGTGGATGAGGCATTGGAAGGGCTGGACAAGAAGCTCAAGAAACAGAACCCCAGCCCGATTGCGTCCAAGGTGCGCAATTATGACGAGATGCTGCAGGCGCTGTCGCAATTGGACCGTTTTGATTTGACGCGCACCCCGACTTTCGAACCCCGTCGGGGGCCGAATGTGCCGTCCTATGTGGCCGCAGCACAGAGCGCGTTGTTGTACCTGCCCCTGCGCAGTGGACCGCAGCAGCAGGTGATCCGCTGGCTTGCCGCGCTGGATGGCGGCGGGCGGGGTGATCTGCGCATGAAAATGACCCAAAAGGATTTGCGCCACTGGAAGCGGAAACATCCCGGCCACCGCAGCTTTACCGTGCTGCGCCACCCGGCACAGCGGGCCCATGACGCATTTTGCAGGCATATCCTGCCGGTCGACAAAGGCAGCTATGTCCAACTGCGCAAGACCATGATCCGCCGCTATCAGATGCCCTTGCCGGAAAATGGTCCGGATCAATCCTATGATGTTGCGGCACATCGCACCGCCTTTGTTGCCTTTTTGCGGTTTCTCAAGGGGAACCTGGCGGGCCAGACAGCGATCCGTGTTGATGCGGCATGGTGCACGCAGGCGCAGGCCATCATGGGATTTGGTGAATTCTGCCCACCAGACCGGATCATCAGAGAGGATGATTTGGCCCATGAACTGGCTGATCTGGCCAAGGCGGTCGGCAAAACAGATGTGCCTGCAGTGCCCGCCGCCATCCCGGACCAGCCCTTTGGTCTGCAAGACATCTACGATGACGAGATCGAAGATCTGGTGGCGGATGCCTACCAGCGCGACTATGTCATGTTTGGATTTTCACGCTGGAAACCGTGACAACGTCACTGTGATCAGACGGCCTGAACTGAATGTTCTTCCGTCAGGATTGTATACAGCGTTGTAGGATCGGGGTTCGCGCGCAATTTGTTGCAGATCGACATGTCGCGCAGGGTACGGGACACCAGTGCCAGCGCCTTGAGGTGTTCAACCCCAGCGTCCTGAGGTGCAAAAAGCGCAAAAGCAACATCGACAGGTTGCCGGTCTACCGATGAGAAATCAATCGGTTTGTCCAGCAGGACAAAAGCGCCGACAACCTTGTCAATTCCGTCAAGCCGGGCGTGGGGAAGGGCAACACCATGCCCCACCCCTGTTGGACCAAGAGATTCCCGCGCCAGCAACGCTTCGACCACGATACCGGGTTCCAGCCCATAGGCGGTATAAACCAAATCACCGATGTCTTGCATCAGCCGTTTCTTGCTAGAGGCGGAGGTCAACACTTTGACAGCCTCTGGCTTTAGGAGTTTTTGAAATTCCATCCGGCTCGCTCTGCTATGGCGGGGAAATTCCCGTCCAGTTGGTCCCTATGGGTCGATCCATCCTATGTTGCCGTCTTCACGACGGTACACGACGTTCAACCCCTCTTTGCTTTCGTTCCGAAACACCAAGACCGGTGCGCCTGCCAATTCCATCTGCATTACCGCCTCACCTACAGACAAAGTGGCTATTTTAGTCTGCATTTCGGCGATGATCATCGGCTGCAGGGTTTCAGGTTCCAGCGCGTCAGCATTGCTATCTGATGCAAGGATATATGAGGAAGCACCGAATAATTCAACCGGTTCTGCACGGTCTTTGTGATGATCTTTCAACCGACGCTTGTACCGTCTGAGTTGTTTTTCCATCTTTTCGTTGCAGGCATCAAATGCGCCATAGATTTCGGTACTATGCGCTTTGGCCGATGCTGTAAGGCCGGTTGACAGATGTACGGTTGCTTCGCAGACAAACTCATGTCCTGACTTTGAAAACACCACAGTGGCGTCAGTAGGACGCTCGGCGTATTTCTTGACCGCCTCCCCAAGTTCCAGTTTTACATGGGTCTGAAGTGCATCGCCAATGTCGATTTGTTTGCCGCTGATCTGATACCGCATACGTTCTCCTTGTTCGTGTCATCCGGCATCGCCAAAAGGGACCACATTTGTGGTGTTTCATCCGATACTAGACGCGGGTAAGTGGCAATGTGTTCAAATTAAAGTGATCCATGCCTTGGCAGTAAGGCCGGTGCAGGATCATACAGGAACACAGTGTTGCCATACACCTATCAGGCGCAGAATGGCATTCGAAGTCAATGGTTAGCGCATCACGCTACAGCAAATTTTCGCGCCTGCTTTTGAAAAATTTTAGGAAATACGAAAGTTGTCGCCCAGGTAGACCCGGCGCACATTCTCGTTCTGAACCACTTCTTCAGGGGTGCCTGACATCAGCACCTTGCCTTCATGCAAGATATAGGCCCGGTCCACAATCTCCAGCGTTTCCCGGACGTTGTGATCCGTGATCAGCACGCCAATGCCGCGGTTCTTGAGGTCGGAGACCAGGTGACGAATATCGCCTACCGAAATCGGATCAACCCCGGCAAAGGGTTCATCAAGCAGCAGGTAATTCGGATCTGCGGCCAGACAGCGGGCAATCTCCACCCGGCGACGTTCACCGCCCGACAATGCCAGCGCAGGCGCGCGGCGCAGATGCTCGATTGAAAATTCCGACAAGAGTTCTTCGAGCCGTTCGCGCCGCTGGCGTTTGTCAGGGACAGAAATATCCAGAATCGCAGCAATGTTGTCTTGCACGCTAAGCCCGCGAAAAATGCTCATTTCCTGCGGAAGATATCCAATGCCCAGCTGCGCACGGCGGTACATGGGCAGCAAGGTAACGTCCTTGCCATCGACCATCACGGTGCCGCCTTCGGGGGTGACCAGACCGGCCACCGCGTAAAAGGTTGTTGTCTTGCCCGACCCGTTTGGCCCCAGCAATGCGACAACCTCGCCCCGGTTCAGGTGCATCGAAAAATCACGGATCACGATTTTTTTGCGGTAGGATTTGCGCAGGTGATCAATTTGCAGGCCGGACGCGGCCTTGGCGATCTTCAGATCGGGCATTGGCATCAGTTGCCGCCACCCGGCTGAATGATCGTCTTGACCCTGCCTGACATCTGCGCGGTACCGTCGTTCAACTGGACCGTCATCCGGTCCGAGCTGAGCGCGTTCAGGCCCTGATCCAGCAGGACATTGCCCGACATGACGATAACGCCATCTGCGATACTGTAATCCGCGCGCTCTGATTCGGCGGCATCGGGGCCGGACACCAGTGTCACGCCACCCGTCGCTTCCAACCGTTCAATCCCTGACCTGTCCTGGCGATAGACGACCAGCACGCGTGGCGCGGACAGGCGCATTTCGCCCTGACCGATCAGCACATTTCCAGTGAAAACCGCGATATTAGTTTCCTGATCGACAGATAAATTGTCCGAAGTGACTTCGACCGGCAGACTGGTATCTTGCTGCATCGCACCGAATGCCACGCTGGTGCCTTGCGCGAAAACGGGTTCTGCTGCAAAGGCCAAAAGCAGGGGCAGCAGGAATATACGCAGGTTCTTCACAGGGTCACTCATTGTGTTGTTTTGGCAGGTATACCAGTTTCACACCGTTTGTGAAAAGCAATTGGGCACCTGATCCTGCATTCACGTTCTTCAACGACATCGTGCCGGCATCCAAAGTGCCAAAAGGTCCATCTGCCTGAACAGGACCGGGAGAGACGATATCAAGCGTGGACATCAACGCGGTCAGCCTGTCGCTTTTGATATGGTAGCCGGTTGAGGTATCTATCGTCACATCCCCAAACAGATCGGCAAAGTCTTTTTCAATATCCAGAAACCCCCTTTGCGAGGTCACGATGACTTTGGAACCAGAGGATAGGTCCATGGCAATCTCGACATCCAGCGCCTCATTCGCGCCGGTCTTGCCCTCGGGGGTGGTCAGTGTTTCTGCGGCAAAGGCGATCTGATCACCATCTGCGGTAACCGAATAGTAGATGGGCCCGGTCACTTGCTGGCTGCGCAGGCGATCCTGAATCTCCTTATCCGCAAAAGGGATCGCCGTTTCAGTGTCGATGGCCTTGGAGATCAGGAACAAAGTGGAAAGCAGACCCAATGCGGTCAGGGGCAGCAGCACCTTGAGCCAGCCAACCAGCCTTGAATAGCGGTCTGCCTGCATGGCTGTTATCCCAGACCGACGCGCAGGCAATCATGGATGTGCAACAGGCCCGCAGGCTTGTGGGGTGCCGCAGGGTCCACGACCAACAGGGTGGTGATCTTGCGGGTATTCATCATGCCCACGGCCTTTTCAGCCAGCGCTTCGGGGCCGATCGTGACGGGGTTGCGCGTCATCACATCACGGGCTTTCAGTGACATCAGCCCGTCCATGTGCCGGCTCAAATCGCCAAGCGTGATGATACCGGTCAGACAGCCATCGGTGTCGGTCACCCCTGTCACGCCAAAACCCTTGCTCCCAATCTCGGCCAGGGCCTTGGGCATATCGTCGTCTTCACCGACCAGCGGGATCGCAACGCCCTTGTGCATCAGGTCAGCAACAAGGCTTAGCTGTGCGCCCAGTTTGCCGCCGGGGTGGAAGTTGCGAAAATGTTCTGCGGTGAAATCGCGATGCTCCATCAATGCCACGGCCAGCGCATCGCCCATGGCCAGCGTCATCGTGGTGGAGGAGGTGGGCACAACGCCGGTGGTGCAGGCCTCAGCGACCTGGGGCAGGGCAAGGATGACATCAGATTGCCGGCCCAGGCTGCTGTCAGGGCGACTGGTCAGGCCAATCAGGGGAATTTCATAGCGCCGCGAATAGGCGATCAGATTGATCAGCTCTGGGGCCTCGCCAGAGTTGGAAATGGCCAGTACCACGTCATCGCGGGTGATCATGCCCAGGTCACCATGGTTCGCCTCAGCCGGATGTACGAATTGCGCGGGCGTGCCGGTGCTGGCCAGGGTCGCTGCGATCTTGTTGGCGATATGGCCGGATTTGCCAATGCCCGTCACGATCACGCGGCCCTTGGTGGCGCGCATCAGGTCAATCGCCATGCGAAACCGGTCGTCCAGACCATCCGCCAATGTATTAAGGGCGGCGGCTTCGGCGCGGATCACGCGGGCGGCTGTATCAATGAATGGGGTTCTCATGCGTGTGCAAAGATGTCCGTCTCGGGCCAGCCATCCAGGTCAAGCCGGGCGCGCATGGGCAGAAAGTCAAAACAGGCCTGCGCGATTTCCATCCGCCCTTCCCGGACCAGCATGCCGTTCAGTTTCTCACGCAATTGGTGCAGGTACAGAACATCGGATGCCGCATAATCAATCTGGGCTGATGTCAATGTCTCTGCCCCCCAATCGCTGGATTGCTGCTGCTTGGAAATGTCGATGCCCAGCAGCTCTTGCAACAGCTTGGCCAGACCATGACGGTCCGTGTAGGTGCGGACAAGGCGGCTGGCGATCTTGGTGCAATAGACGGGTGCTGTGACAGCACCAAAGGCATTCAGCATCGCCGCAATGTCAAACCGGCCGAAATGGAACAGCTTGAGCACGTCAGGGTCTTCTAACAGACGGCACAGGTTTGGGGCCTCTGTTTGCCCTTTGGCGACTTGCACCAGATGGGCATTCCCGTCCCCGCCGGACAGCTGGATCACACACAGGCGGTCCCGGTGCGGATGCAGCCCCATGGTTTCACAGTCAATGGCAACCATTGGACCCAGATCAAGGTCGGCAGGCAGATCGTTTTGATACAGAAAATTTGTCATGGCCAACGCTATAGCCTGCATCTGCGCTTTGGGAAAGCGGGTGTTCCATTCGGCCTCAGGCGGCAGCGCGGGCCTGTTCAATCGCGTCCAGACCGGGGCGGGGATAATGCGTTAAGAAGCGATGGACCAGCAGGTGGCACCGATGGCCGGGCCAATCTGGGTCCACCAGCGGCGCGGGCAGGGCCGGATGTTTCAGGATCAGACGACGCCAATTATGCACGATCAAGCAGCGCAATACCGCTATTTCGACTGGCGAAAGGTCATTTTGGGCGGGCAAAGCCTGATCCAGGTATTCCAGCCTTGTCAGCAGATCGGCATAGCCTTGGCGCAGGGTTTCAGGCTGTGCCTGCAGGCGCAACCAATCGGGCACATCGCCACCGGGCAGGCGTATGGCGTCACCGGGAACGCCTGCCGCTGCCGGGCCAACATAGATGCGCGCCATGATCTGGGCAAAACCGGCACCCGCCATCGATTCGCTTTCGTCTTGTTCGGTGCCGGATGTCACGACCAGCTGCCATGCCTGCTGTGGCTGATCGGGGTCCGCGTAGATGCGCGGACTGGCTGCGGCGCTTTCGGCGCGGCCCTTGGCGCTGAGCATGTGCTGACTGATCCGTCCGGATTTCCGTGAGGTGATCCAGCCGTCATTGCGCAACCGGTGCAGCGCCACGCGTGCGGCTTCCGGCTTGATCCGAAGTCCCTGCATGATCGCCGACAGCACAGGACCATCTACCGATTGCCCCTCTTCCTGCGCCAGATCGCCAAAGAGGCTGATCATCAACGACCAGACCCGCCCCCCGCCAAGATCGCGCAGGCCCTCCGTAAGGTCTATGAACCGGTCAGTGGGCATTCATCGTCAACAATTCATACTCGGCCGCAGCTTCGTCATTTTGATTATAGAGCGTCACATGCCAGCGCACCTCGCCATATTCATCATTGCGGGGGGTTTTCTGTTTCACCGTCAGGCGGACACGAATGCTGTCTCCTGCGGCGACAGGTGCCATGAAACGCAGGTTGTCCAGACCGGTATTGGCCAAGACAGGCCCCGGATCAGGCTGCACGAACAGACCCGCCGCAAAGCTGAGCAAGAGATAACCGTGGGCCACGCGACCAGGAAAGAAAGGGTTCGCCTTGGCGGCTTCTTCGTCCATATGGGCGTAAAACGTGTCACCCGTGAAATGGGCAAAGGTTTCGATATCCTCCAGCGTCACTTGTCGTGACGCAGAGTTGAACGTCTCACCCAGATCAAGGTCGCCGAAGGTTCGGGTAAAGGGGTGGTCGCGGTCTGAAATCTCAACCGCGCCGGGCACCCATTGCTGGCCGATGGCGGTCAGAATATCGGGGCTGCCCTGAATGGCGGTGCGCTGCATGTAATGCATGACGCCGCGGATGCCGCCCAATTCCTCGCCACCGCCTGCCCGGCCCGGACCGCCATGCACCATATGGGGCAGGGGCGCGCCGTGGCCCGTGGCCTCGGCCATGGAGGTGCGGTTGTTGAAATAGAGCCTGCCATGGAAGGCCGCGGCCCCCAGCGTGACCTCGCGGGCGACATCGCCGTCATTGGTGATGACAGAGGCCACAAGCGATCCTTGCCCCTTGTTCAGCAGTTGGATGGCATGGGGCAGGTCGCGATAGGGCATGATGGTTGAGACAGGGCCGAAGGCTTCGGTGTCGTGCACGCGCAGGGCAGTGTCAGGATCGGCGCAGTGAAACAGCATTGGCGGGACAAAGGCCCCTTTGTCCTTGTCTGCACCTTCAACGGCAAAGCTGTCGGGGTCGCCAAATACCCGCTCCGCTTCGGCCCCGATCAAGGCGGCCTTGGCCAGGACATCGCGTTTCTGGCTGGCCGAGACAAGCGCACCCATGCGGGTGCTCTCCAGCCTTGGGTTACCGATTGCCGTCTTTGCCAGACGCGCGCTGATCGCGGCGATCACGGCATCGACCTGCGCCTGCGGCACCATGATGCGGCGGATGGCGGTGCATTTCTGACCTGCCTTGGCGGTCATCTCGCGCTGGACTTCTTTGACGAACAGATCGAACTCGGGCGTGCCGGGTGTGGCATCCGGCCCCAGAACCGAGGCGTTCAAACTGTCCTGTTCCGACGCAAAGCGCACAGAATGTTGCATCAATCTGGGATTGCCCCGCAGCATCAGCGCGGTGTCGGCAGAGCCGGTAAAGGCCACGGCATCCTGACATTCCAGATGGTCCAGCATGTCGCCCAGCCCGCCACTGACCAATTGCAATGCGCCCTCGGGCAACAGCCCGCTATCCAGCATCATGCGCACGCAGGCCTCTGTCACGTAACAGGTGGCGGTTGCGGGTTTGACGATGGCTGGCACACCGGCCAGTAGCGTCGGGGCCAGTTTTTCCAACATCCCCCAAACTGGAAAGTTGAAAGCGTTGATATGCACGGCGACCCCCTGCAAGGGCGTGCAGATGTGACGGCCCATAAAGGCACCCGTGCGGCCCAGCTGTTCGGGCGGACCGTCCAGATAGACATGGCCATCTGGCATTTCACGGCGGCCCTTGGCGGCAAAGACCATCATCGTGCCGATCCCGCCATCCACATCGATCTTGTGATCGCTGAGCGTGGCACCGGTGTCATAGCTCAGATCATAAAGCGCCTGTTTGCGTTCCATGAGATACAGCGCGACGGCCTTCAGCATCTTTGCACGATCATGAAACGTCATCTTGCGCAGGGCAGGGCCGCCGACCTCGCGGGCATGGCCCAGCATCGATTGGACGTTCAGCGCGTCATTCCCTGCGGTCGCGATCACCTCGCCAGTGATGGCGCTGGCGATGTTGCGGGCACCAGAACCAGAGGCAATCCATTGACCGGCGGCAAAGCTTTGTACGTCGAGCATGGGCTCTCCTTAATGGGTGTCGTAGTCGATGATCAGTTTATCGGTCAGTGGATAGGACTGGCAGGACAGGACATAGCCGCGCTCCACCTCGTAATCCTCAAGCGCGTGGTTGCTGATCATCTCAACCTCGCCTTCGATCACTTTGCACATACAGGTTGAACAAACGCCCGCCTTGCAGGCAAAGGGCGCATCCTGACCGTTCTCCAGCGCGGCATCCAGCACTGACTGTCCTTTTGACATTTCGAATGTGCGCTGGGCCCCTTCGATGATGACGGTCAGTTCCGTGCCTTTTTGCCCCTCGCTGCGTGCAGCCATTGCCTGTTTGGCCAACTGGCCTTGCTGGCTTTCGCTGAACAGCTCAGACTTGATCTGATCAGGCTCTAACCTGTGGGTTTTCAGGCTGTCCGCGATGGCCAGCATCATCGGTTCCGGCCCGCAGATAAAGGCTGTGGTGACCGTGCTGACGTCGATCCACTGTTTGAACAGGGCGGTGCATTTTTCCTGATCCACACGACCAGTGAACAGGTCGATGTCCTGGCCGGACTCAAGCATATGAATGATCGTCAACCGGCCCATGTAGTGGTTCTTGAGATCCTCCAGTTCCTCGCGGAACATGATCGTGTTCACGGCGCGGTTGGCATAGACCAGCGTAAAGGTGGACAGCGGTTCACGTTTCAGCACGGTCTTGAGGATCGACAGCACCGGCGTGATGCCAGAGCCACCGGCAAAGCCAAGGTAGTTCTTGGCGCGATCAGGCTCTATCGCGGTGAAAAACTTGCCTTGGGGCGGCATGGCTTGCAGCGTGTCACCGACCTTGAGCACGGTATTGGCGAAGGTGGAGAATGCGCCGCCATCGACACGTTTGATGCCGACCTGTAGTTTGCCGTCGTCCAGCCCCGCGCAGATCGAATAGTTGCGGCGCAATTCGGTCCCGTCGAAATCCTGCTTGAAGGTCAGATATTGGCCTTGGGTAAAGGCGAAATCATCTGGGTTCTCGGGGGCAAGGGTCAGGACAACCGCATCGCGGATGGTGTGGTGGATATCGGTGACTGTTACGGGGTGAAACTGGCTCATCTCAGCGCCTCAAATACATTTGAAATAATCGAAGGGTTCCATGCAATCCGTACAGCGCCACTGCGCCTTGCAGGGGGTTGATCCGAATTGGCTGATCTTTTCCACAGCGCTTGATTTACATCGGGGGCAGTGCTGCGGCCCGCCTGCTGGTTGCGGCGGGGCGATGCCGTAGTCTTCCAGCTTGGCGCGGCCCGCCTCGCTGAGCCAATCGGTCGTCCATGCCGGAGAGAGCTGGCGTTTCAGCGTCAGCTTTTCGATGCCGTGGCCGCGCAAGGCGGTTTCAATATCCAGATTGATAATGCTGGTTGCCGGGCAGCCCGAATAGGTCGGCGTGACGGTGACCACCAGCGTATCCTCTTCCCATGACACATCGCGGATGATGCCCAGATCGGTCAGAGAGATGACCGGAATTTCCGGATCCGGCACGGCAGAAAGCCAATCCCAAACAGTCTCTAATGTGGGTTTTTCGGTTACCATGTCGCATCCGGATAGGCGCGTTGCAGCCATTGCATCTGGGTCAGCATATGACCCAGATGTTCGCTGTGCCGCGCGCCTGTCTTGCCACCCTTATGGGCGAAATCATCGGCCGGCTTTGTCAGCGTCGCCTCGCCCAGCACCTGGGCCAGATGCGCATCAAAAGCGGGGCGCAATGTGGTAGGATCAGGGGCGATCCCCTGGGCCACCATGGCGGCGTCCACATCATCAGACAAGAACATCTCACCCACATAAGGATAGAGCCTATCAAGGGCTTTTTGCATGCGATCATGGCTTTCTTCGGTGCCGTCGCCCAGCCCAATCACCGTGTCGGTAGACCGCTCCAGATGATAGGTGACTTCCTTGACCGACTTTTCCGCAATTGCTGCGATCTGTTCATTGGACGATGACATCAGCGCCTTAAGATAGGACAGATGCCAGCTGTCAAACAGGAACTGGCGCATCATGGTCTGGCCGAAATCCCCGTTGGGTTGTTCCACCAGCAGGACATTGCGAAAGTCCCAGACGTCGCGGTGAAAGGCCAGCCTGTCCGCATCGCGGCCCTGTCCCTCAACCTCGCCCGCCAAACCAAGCCAAAGCTGGGTCTGGCCGATCAAATCCAGCGCTACATTGGCCAGCGCGATGTCTTCTTCCAGCACCGGGGCCACGCCGCACCATTCAGAGACGCGGTGGCCGAGTACCAGTGTGTTGTCGCCCAAACGGCAGAGGAATTCGAAGAGGGGATCGCTCACATTGTCCCCACTTCGTCAGGGATGTCATAGAAGGTCGGGTGACGGTAGACCTTGTCGTTGGCTGGCTCATAAAGCGAGCCTTTCTCCTCGGGCGAGGAGGCAGCGATGTTTGAGGCTTCAACGGCCCAGATGCTGACGCCTTCGTTGCGGCGGGTATAGACGTCGCGGGCGTTCTTGATCGCCATTTCGGCGTCTGCTGCATGCAGGGACCCCACATGACGGTGGCTCAGCCCGTGCTGTCCACGGATAAATATTTCCCACAGGGGCCATTCGGTTTTTGCGTTCATGATCATTACTCCGCTGCCAGTTTGGCGGCACGTTTCTTGGCCGCATGGGCCATCAGACCCTCACGGACCCAAGCGCCGTCATCCCAGGCCTTGTTGCGCGCCTCAAGCCGGTCGGTGTTGCAGGGGCCATTGCCGCGCAGCACGTCAAAGAATTCGTCCCAATCGGGCTGGGCAAAATCATAATGACCGGTGTCGGGGTTCAATTTGCAGGTCTCATCCGGAATCGTCAGGCCCAGGTATTCTGCCTGGGGTGCCGTCAGATCGACGAACTTCTGACGCAGCTCATCGTTGGAATTCATCTTGATCTTCCACGCCATGCTCTGGGCGGAATGCACTGAATCCGCGTCAGACGGGCCGAACATCATCAGCGCCGGACCCCAGAAGCGGTTCAACGCGTCCTGCGCCATTTTGCGCTGGGCTTCAGTGCCATTGGCCATTTTCATCATGATGTCGAAACCCTGACGCTGGTGAAAGGATTCCTCTTTGCAGATCCGCACCATCGCGCGGGCATAGGGACCGTAGGATGTGCGCTGCAACGGCACCTGGTTCATGATCGCCGCACCATCAACCAGCCAGCCAACAGCGCCCATATCGGCCCAGGTTAGGGTCGGATAATTGAAGATCGAGGAATATTTCATCTTGCCCGACAGCAGGTCGCGGGTCAGTTCGTCCCGCGTCACGCCGAGGGTTTCAGCCGCGCAATAGAGGTAGAGGCCATGGCCCGCTTCGTCCTGCACTTTGGCCAGCAGGATCGCCTTGCGCTCCAATGTCGGGGCACGGGTGATCCAATTGCCTTCGGGCAACTGACCGACGATTTCGGAATGGGCATGTTGGCCGATCTGGCGGATCAGGTTCTTGCGATAGCCCTCGGGCATCCAGTCCTTGGGCTCAATCTTGCCGCCTGCATTGATGCGTTCCTGAAAGGCGCGCTCTTCGGGTTCCATTTCATCAAGGGATTTGACCCCCTGACCGGTAGACTTGATCATCTGTGCATACATTGGATCGGTCCTTTCGGGATGGTTGACGGGTTAGACGCGTTCAAGGATCAGGGCGACGCCCTGGCCCACGCCCACACACATGGTGCACAGGGCATAGCGGCCGCCGGTGCGTTGCAGCTGCAGCGCAGCTGTCATCACCAGACGGGCACCGGACATGCCCAAGGGGTGACCGATGGCAATGGCACCGCCGTTGGCATTCACATGGGGGGCATCATCGGGTACGCCGAGGGCGCGCAGGGTTGCGATGCCCTGAGATGCGAATGCTTCGTTCAGTTCGATCACATCCATTTGGGCGGCGGTCAGACCGGCGCGCGCCAGAACCTTTTGACAGGCGGGGATCGGGCCGATGCCCATGACGCGCGGTTCAACACCAGCGGCCGAGATGCCGACAACACGGGCGATCGGGGTCAGGTTGTGGTCCTTGGCGGCCTGTTCATTGGCCAAGAGCATCGCCGCCGCGCCATCGTTTACGCCCGAGGCATTGCCGGCTGTTACTGTCAGGTCGGGACCGTTGATGCCACGCAGTTTGGTTAGGGCTTCGACAGTAGTGCCGGGCCGAGGGTGTTCGTCGCGGTCCACGATGATCGGGTCACCCTTGCGCTGCGGGATGGTGACGGGCGCAATCTCGGACGCGAAAATGCCAGCCGCATCTGCTGCCGCCCAGCGTTGCTGGGAACGCAGCGCGAAAGCGTCCTGGTCGGCGCGGCTGACTTCGTAATCCTCGGCCACGTTGTCGGCCGTCTGGGGCATTGAATCGACGCCGTATTTCGCCTTCATCGCGGGGTTGATGAAACGCCAGCCGATGGTGGTGTCATAGACGGCATTGTTGCGGGAAAAGGCGGTGTCGGCCTTGGGCATCACAAATGGGGCGCGGGTCATGCTTTCGACACCGCCGGCGATGGCCAGGTCGATATCACCCGCCTTGATCGCGCGCGCGGCGGCACCGACAGCGTCCATGCCAGAGGCACAAAGGCGGTTGATCGTGGCCCCCGGGACATCGACGGGAAGCCCTGCCAAAAGTGCCGCCATACGCGCCACGTTCCGGTTATCTTCGCCCGCCTGATTGGCGCAGCCCATGATCACATCATCGACGCGCGACCAATCCACATCGGGGTTGCGGGCCATCAGCGCGGCAATCGGTACCGCCGCCAGATCATCGGCCCGAACGGAAGCAAGCGCCCCACTAAACCGTCCAATTGGTGTCCGCTGCGCATCGCAGATAAATGCTGTCATGACTCACTCCCTAAGCTTTGAACAATGCTAGAGGAGCTGGGGGTCTAAAACAAGAAAAATGTTACGGATTGTAATTCTGTTTCCAGATTTGGTAACGCTTTAAGAGATCCCTAGGCGATCCGCATTCTGAAAGGCCTCTTCGAGGGCGCGAAGCGTGTTCAAATCCCTGTCCTGCAGGATTTGATCATCCGGTGCGGCATCAGGTGCAAGCGCACGTAGGTCCGGCGGCATATGTCGCGCCTGGGCCGTGCGCACGATTTTCTTGATGTCAGAGACCGTGCGCTGGATCGTTCGGCAGGTCGCATTTAGTCGCGAGATCCTGTCTTCTTCAATCGGGGTAACGCGGGCCATTTGGGTGACCGCGCTAAAGGCGCTGCTGAGATTCTCAAGCTGCAAATCAGCAATGGACGCGTAATAGCGCAGGTCCTCAAAGGCGAGCCGGTCTTGCAAGAGCGGCTGCACATCGGGGACCTTTATCGCAGTTGCGATGACACGGTCATGCCCTTCGGGGCTGCGGGCATATTGCAAGGTATTGTCCCAATAGCTTTGGCTGTGGTCTTGGGAAAACAGGAATGTAAAACGGATTGGCCGTCGTGTTGTGACGCATTGGCTGTAATATTTCACCGTGTCCTTGGCCGCAGCGGCAGCGGCCAGTTTTACGATCGACTGCCCCACAATATTCTGGCGTGGCAGGCCAGACAGATCCTCAAACGCGCGGTTCAAGGTGGAAATCCGAAATTCATCAGCGGTTTCCTGACGTTCCACCAGGAACATGGGGACAGAAAACTGATCCAGCAGATTTTCCAACTGCGCGATGGACAACATGTTAAACATAGCTTTTTCCTCAATTACGGGGAAAACTTAGGAAGTAATGGTAAACAAAGGTTTTCTATGAAACAAAATTTTGCGATTGATCCAGAAGTTTTGATCAATGGTCCGAAAGCGTCTGAGGAGGGCCGCTGAATGTTCCTGAAGAATGCGTGGTATGTGGCTGCCTGGGGGCATGAGATCGCCCGCGATCTGAAGCAGGTAAAGCTGCTGGATGAAAAGATCTGCATGTACCGCACCCAAGATGGTGAGGTGATCGCGCTTGAGGATGCTTGCCCGCATCGCAAGCTGCCCCTCTCCATGGGGCGGATCAAGGGCGATACGGTCGAATGCGGGTATCACGGGCTGACGTTTGATTGTGCGGGTCAATGTGTCTGGGCCCCAGGCGGCGGGCGCATACCGTCTGCGGCGCGGGTCCGGCCCTATCCTGTTCACGAAAAATACGGGTTGATCTGGATCTGGATGGGCAATGCCGCAATCGCGGATCCAGATGATATCATTGAGATTGCGAACTTTGACGATCCCGCATGGGGGCTGAACACAGGGGCCGCGATGGACCTGAACTGCAATTATCTGTTCATGTGTGACAACCTTCTGGATCCCACGCATGTCGCCTGGGTGCATCAAAGCTCTTTTGCTGCAGCGGCGACCAAGGATACGCCGTTGCGGGTGACCAAGACCGATACCGGGGTGATCGTGCACCGCTGGATGATGGATCACGAACCGGCCCCGTTTTACAAAAAGATTGTGGAATTTGACGGCAATTGTGACCGGTTGCAGCATTACGAGGTTCGCTATCCCGGTCATGCCCTGATCAAGGCGGTGTTCACGCCTGCGGGCACAGGTGGGCCGGATGGCCCTTTGCATGCACAGACATTTGTCATGGACAGCTATAATTTCATGACCCCGGTCAGTGAAAGTGAGACACGTTATTACTGGTTCCAGCTGCGCAACCTGCGGCCCAAGGACGAGGCGCTGTCTGCGATGATGTCGGAGGATGTGCGCGCTGCCTTTGAAGAGGACCGCGCGGTGCTGGACCAGGTGCAGATCGGCATGTCGGGCAAAACCTCTGCGCATATTGACCTGAGTATTGATGCGGGGCCTTTGCGGTTTCGCCGACAGCTGGAAGCGATGATTGCCGAGGAAGCCATGGTCGATGCCAAAATGAATGGCAGCTGAAGTGCCGAAGGGTAAAATTAACTGAAGGACGATTAGATGACTGTAACACCGCTGGGTATTGATCCGTCTTGCTGCTTTATCAATGGTGCCTGGGTGCCGCCCGAGAACAGCGATGGCATTGCGCTGCGCAATCCGTCCGATGGCAGCACATTATGCCATATCGCCAAAGGATCAGCCGCAGATATCGACCGCGCGGTTGCGGCAGCACAGGGTGCGCTGAACGGCGATTGGGGCAAGCTGGCCAATTTTGAACGCGGTCGCATCCTGTACAAGATCGGCACATTGGTGCTGGAGAACATTGAAGAGCTGGCCCGGCTGGAGGCGCTGGACGTTGGCAAGCCGCTCAAGCAGGCGCGGGCCGATGTGGTGGCGCTGGCGCGGTACATGGAATTTTATGCAGGGGCCGCCGACAAGATCCACGGCACGACGATCCCCTATCTGGATGGGTATACTGTCTATTCACTGCGCGAGCCGCATGGGGTGACCGGACATATTGTTCCATGGAACTACCCGATGCAGATCATCGGCCGCTCTGTTGGGGCGGCTTTGGCGATGGGGAATGCGGCTGTCTTGAAACCCGCAGAAGAGGCTTGCCTGACCGCGCTTGCCTTTGTCGAACTGGCCCATCGGGCGGGCCTGCCTGCGGGTGCCCTGAACGTGGTGCCCGGTTTGGGCACCGAGGCCGGCGCCGCCTTGACGGCGCATTCGGGCGTGCATCACATCTCTTTCACGGGGTCTGTCGGTGTGGGCAAACTGATCCAGCAATCCGCGGCGGCGAATGTTGTTCCCGTGACACTGGAGTTGGGCGGCAAATCCCCGCAATTGGTGTTTGAGGATGCCGATATTGATGCGGCTCTGCCGTTCCTGACAAATGCAGGCATACAGAACGCGGGCCAGACCTGTTCAGCCTCTTCGCGTATCCTTGTCCATCGGTCGCGCTATGACGAAGTGGTGGCGGGCATGGCGGCGCGCTATGGCGCGCTGCGCGCGGGGCCTGCGTTGGACGATCTGGATGTGGGGCCTGTGGTCTCTGCCCGGCAGCGCGACATCGTTGAGGGGTTCATCGCCAAGGGGGCCGACCTGGAGATCGCGGCCAGGGGCCAGGTGGTTGCGGATGCACCCAGCGGCGGGGCCTATGTGGCACCGACCCTTTTTGCCGGGGTAGCGCCCGATCACCTGTTGGCCCAGGATGAGATTTTCGGACCTGTGCAGGTGGTCATCCCCTTTGACACCGAGGAAGAAGCGGTCAGCATCGCCAATGGCACGGCCTATGGTCTGGTCGCCTCCATCTGGTCGCGGGACGGCGCGCGCCAGATGCGGCTGGCCAAACGGCTGCGGGCGGGTCAGGTCTTTTTGAACAACTACGGGGCTGGCGGCGGTGTGGAACTGCCCTTTGGCGGGACCGGCCTGTCTGGTCATGGTCGTGAAAAAGGGTTTGAGGCGCTGTATGGCTTTTCAACACTGAAAACTGTCGCAGCATTGCATGGATAGGACAAAGACATGAGATTGAACGGAAAAGCAGCAATCGTTACCGGCGGAGCATCGGGTTTTGGGGCCGGCATCGTCGCCAAGTTCGTGGCGGAAGGGGCAAAGGTGCTGATCGCTGACCTGAACCTTGAGATGGCCGATGCGCTGGCCGCCGAACTGGGCGATACGGTCAAGACGATCCAGACCGACATCACGCAGGCCAACGCCGTGCAGGCCATGACGCAAGCGGCAATCGCGCATTTCGGCAAGATCGACATCCTGGTGAACAACGCCGGGACAACCCACATGCCAGCCGCGATGGAAGACGTGTCGGAAGAGGATTTTGACAAGGTATTTGCCGTCAACGCAAAGTCCATCTATCTGACTTCCAAAGCGATTGTGCCCCTGATGAAGGCGCAGAAATCGGGTGCAATCCTGAATATATCGTCCACCGCAGCGCTCAGCCCGCGCCCCCGGCTAAGTTGGTATAACGCGTCCAAAGGCTGGCTGAACACGGCGACGAAATCCATGGCTGTTGAACTGGCCCCGCAGGGTGTGCGGGTGAACGCGCTGAACCCGGTTGCGGGCGAGACGCCATTGCTCAAGATGTTCATGGGCGAGGATACCCCCGAGATGCGGGCGAAATTCCTGTCCACCATTCCGATTGGTCGTTTTTCCACACCTGAGGATATGGGCAATGCCGCCTGCTACCTGTGTTCGGACGAGGCCAGCATGGTCACGGGCGTCTGTATGGAAGTGGACGGCGGGCGCTGTATCTGAGGATCGTAAGGTTACCGTAAGCTTGGGGTGATCAATCGCGCTGAAACAACAGCGCAGAACATACCCAATGACCACAAAACCATTCGGCAGCCAGCGCTGCGCAGAAATGCGCAGCGCGCTGCATCTTTCGCCGATTGCTTTGAAATCCCTGACCATCGGTTTCATTTTCCTAACCTATAACGCGACCTTCTGGTCCCATGCGGCTGAGATATTTTCCGGTCATCTCTTGTCGCTTGGGGGATTTGTGGCAGCAGTGTTTTTCCTGATGCTGGGGGCCTTCAGTTTTTTCGCTTTTCCCTATGTGGTGAAACCTTTCTTGGTCTTTATTGTCCTGCTCAGTTCCGTCACCTCCTATTACATGGACAATCTGGGGGTGATCATTGACCGTGATATGATCCAGAATGTGATGGTAACGACAGTCACCGAATCCAAGCATCTGATTACATTTGGTTTTGTGACCCATGTCCTGATCTATGGGGTGCTGCCAGCGATCTTGATCCTATGTGTCACGATCAAGCCCCAAGGGCGGATCAGAATGGTCCTGACCCCCTTTGCTTCGGTCTTGCTCAGCTTTGGCCTTGCTGCGGGTTTTCTGATGACCGACCTCAAATCCTATGCGTCGATCCTGCGCGAACGCAAAGACCTGATGAGCAGCTTTCAACCCGGTGCGCCGCTGGTTGGTGCCATCCGATATGCGCGCATGATCTCAACCTCATCGCATGATGCGGTCGCGGCGATTGGCGAGGATGCAGTCAAGGGACCTGCCTATGCAAGGCAGGACAAACCCGTGCTGACCATCGTCGTCGCCGGCGAGACGGCGCGGACGCAGAATTTCAGCCTGAATGGATACGAGATAGACACCAACCCCAGACTGGCCGAAATGCCCGTGATCAGTTTTCGCGATGTCAGCTCTTGCGGGACTGCGACGGCGGTTTCCTTGCCCTGCATGTTCTCGCGCTTTGGGCGTGAAGAATACTCTTATGATAAAAGCATCTCGCATCAGAACGTGCTGGACGTGCTTACCCACGCTGGGGTGCATGTGGAATGGTGGGACAACAACACCGGCCACAAAGGGATAGCTGACCGGATACAGACGCAATCCTTTACCCACCGCAAGAACGATATTTTCTGTGCTGCTGGTGAATGTATGGACGGTATCTTTATGGAGGCCTTGCAGGAATATGCAGCGGGGATCACCCGGGATACGGTGCTGGTGCTGCACCAGATCGGCAGCCATGGGCCAACTTATTATCTGCGCTACCCTTCTGAATTTGAACGTTTCACACCGGCCTGTCGCACGGCCGAGTTCAAGAATTGCACGACACAAGAGATCGTGAATGCCTATGACAATACCATTGCCTATACGGATGAAATCCTTGCGCAGACCATCGAAATGCTGACCGCCCAAAAGCATCTGACCACAGCGCTGTTATATGTGTCCGATCACGGGGAATCGCTGGGCGAGGGGGGGATCTACCTGCATGGCGCGCCCTATTTCATGGCACCTGAGGATCAAACAAAGGTGCCGATGATCCTTTGGATGTCCAAAGGGTTTCAAGCCAGGTTCGGGCACAACACAGATTGTCTGGCAGACAAGGCCGATGTTGCGCTGTCGCATGACAACCTGTTCCATTCCTTGTTGGGGATGCTTGATATAGAAACCGGCGAACGTGACCCAGGATTGGATATTTTCGCATCATGCAGAGCGGCAGCACAGGAAGCCCAGGGATGAACACGCAAGAGCCCCCAATCTCAGTACCACGGTCGAAACCGGAACGTATCACCGGAATTGCCCATGTTTTTGCCGCAGCGGGCTATTCTATCGGGGGTTTGCGCAGGCTCTGGCAGGAGACGGCGTTCCGGCATATCATTTTGTTGCTGATATTCGGCTTTGGCGTCCTTGCCATCGCGGGGGCCGGATTTTTCGACTACTGTCTTTTGTTGATCCTGTTCTTCTGCCTTGTCGCTGTCGAAGCCCTGAATACAGCCATTGAATGTCTTGTTGACCATTTGGCCCCACAATGGGAGGAATTCGCCCGCGACGCCAAAGATCTGGGGTCGCTTGCAACCATGTGTCTGCTCTGTGCAAATGGTGTCTTCCTTGGTGCGGTTGTTGTCCGCTCCTTCGTTTTGTCGTGAAAGAAAAATTATGAATATGCTCAAGATCGTGGCCGTTCCGATGCACAAGGAAGGGCGGAAATTCGTGGCAACCTTTGCCGTGATCACTTTGGTCCTAGCGTTGATTTGGGAACCTTTGTTCTGGATCGGCGTGGGGCTTACGATCTGGTGCTACTATTTCTTTCGCGATCCGGTGCGGGTTGTCCCACAGCAGCAGGGGCTGGTTCTGTCGCCTGCGGATGGTGTTGTGTCCTTGATCGAACAGGTGGTGCCGTCCCGGGACCTTGGGCTTGGCGATGATCCTTTGACGCGCGTGTCTGTCTTCATGAATGTATTCAACTGCCACGTGAACCGTGCGCCGATCGCCGGGCGTGTGATGCAAGTGGTCTATCACCACGGCAAGTTTCTGAATGCATCGCTGGACAAGGCAAGCGAGCATAACGAACGCAATAGTGTGACCATTGAAACCCCCCAAGGGGTGCGGATCGGTGTTGTACAGATTGCCGGTCTGGTGGCGCGCCGCATCGTTTGTTTCGTGCAGGAAGGCGACACTTTGGATATCGGGCACCGTTTTGGCCTGATCCGTTTTGGCAGCCGTCTGGACATCTACCTGCCCAAGGGGGTCACGCCGCTGGTGTCAGTGGGGCAAACGGCCGTTGCGGGTGAAACCGTGCTGGCCGATTTGGCGAATCCAGACCAGCAGCGCCCCGGTATAGCCGTATGACCGCATCGCCCAAGATCAAGCTGCGCCATATCGTACCCAGCATGGTGACGGTTTTTGCCCTCTGTGCCGGGATGACATCTGTGCGCATGAGCCTTGAAGGCAAGCTTGAGATCGGGCTTTATTTCATCTTGCTGGCCGTGTTCCTGGATGCAGCGGATGGCAAGCTGGCCCGGTTCCTCGACACCGCCAGCCCGTTCGGGGCTGAATTGGATACGCTTGCGGATTTCTTCAACTTTGGCATCGCGCCGGGCGTGCTGTTGTTCAACACGCTTTATATCGGGACGGAGCATGCGAATTTGGGGTGGTTGGCCTCTTTGGTTCTGGCGGTCTGTTGTGCCTTGCGGTTGGCGCGGTTCAACCTGTCGGGCAAGACCAAGGATGTGACGCTGTCCAAGGATGCCTTTTTTGTCGGCGTCCCGGCCCCGGCGCTGGCCTGTCTTGCCTTGATGCCGGTCTTTATGCACCTGCACGGCTGGCAAAACACGGATTGGCCGGTCCTGCGGGCCATCTATATCATCGGTGTCGGGTTCCTTGCGGTCAGCACATTGCCGACCTTTTCGATCAAACATGCCACGATCAAGCGAAGCCAGCTGCCGATGGTCCTGATCGCCTCTGTGGTGCTGGTGGTCTGTCTGATGGTCTATCCCTGGCCCACTTTGATGGTGGCAAACTGCATCTATCTTGCCTCATTGCCGTTTTCCTACCTGTCACAGACGAAACAGACCAAGGCCCTTCGGAACAAAGATGCGCATTCTGCTCATTGAAGACGAGGCGGCCCTTGCCGGGCCGATGATGGAACACCTTGAGGTGGATCATCACCTTGTCGAATGGTTCAGCACCCTGGACGAGGCCGAAAGCGCTGTGCGCACGTCGGACTATGATGTCGTGCTGCTGGACCTTCAATTGCCGGATGGGGATGGGCTTGGCTTTCTCAAATCCTTGCGGGACCGGCGGATCAATACACCGGTCATCATCCTGACCGCACGGGACAAGGTTTCTGATCGCATTGCTGGTCTGAACCTGGGTGCCGATGACTATGTGATCAAGCCCTTTGATCTGGATGAGGTCAAGGCGCGCATCCATACGGTATGTCGGCGCAGCGCTGATCAAAGGGCCGAAACCATAATCATCGGTGACCTCAACATCTCTCTGGCCGATCATATCGTCTTGCAGGCGGGCCATCCCATCCGCCTGACTACCAAGGAGTGGCGGGTTCTGGAAACATTGGTGCGCCGGAAGTCCAAGATCGTGCTCAAGGAAAGCCTTGAAGCCGCGCTTTATGGCTTCGGCGAGGAGATCGAAAGCAATGCGCTGGAGGCCCATATCAGCAGGCTGAGGTCAAAACTGGGCAAAGACCTGATCATCACGCACCGTGGGCTGGGCTACGGGATTGCCGGATGATCCCGCGCGGCGACAGCCTGCTGGGCCGGTTGGTCCGGTCTTTGATCCTTCCCGGGGTGCTGGCAATTTTCCTAGGCGCGCTGATTGTCTATGATCTGTTCAAGGAAGAATACGACGAGCTGCTTGATATGGGCCTGACCAGCAAGGCGCATCTGCTGTTGCAGATTGCCGAAGGCTCTGGTGAGGATCCGAACATTTCTGACCTGTTGGGGTTCCAAAACGCGGCCCTTGCCCCCGAAGAACGGGCGATGTTCTGGTTCATGAATGGTGCCGGTCAGATCATAGGGCAATCGGCAATGGCGGGTGATCCGATCTTGCCCGGCGATGCGGCAGAGGGGATCAGAACGCTGGAGGACAAGCGTGTGGTCGTGCTGCGCTCTGCGTCCCGGCCTGGGCTAAGCGTGATCGTGGCGGAACCGATGCAGGAACGGAACGAGGCTGTGCTTGATGTCGTTCTTGGTGCGCTGGTCGGGTTTATTCTGTTGGGACTTCTGTTTTACCTGGTGGCCTACCTTGCGATTGCCAGGTCATCGCGCATCATCGCAAAGCTGAGTGAGAATATCGCGCAAAAGAGTGAACAGGACCTCTCGCCGATCGACAGGCGGAATTCCTTTGCCGAGATCGAACCGGCAATTGATACATTGGACAAGCTGTTGGGACGGCTGGACACGGTCCTTGCGGCCGAACGCGCCTTTGCAACCAATGCGGCCCATGAATTGCGCACGCCGGTGGCGATTTCGCTGGCCCATGTCCAGCGCCTGAAATCAAAGCTGGCCGATCCGACACTCGCGCGCAGTGCCGCAGAAATCGAAGAGGGGCTGAAGCGGCTGGTCCGCCTGACCGAACGATTGCTGCAGATGTCGCGGGCCCAGTCCGGATTGGGGCTGAATGCGACGGCAACGGATATCAATCCGGTGGTCGCGCTGCTGCTTAGGGAACTTCGGCAACGCGAACCATCAAAAGAAAGATTGATCATCTTAGCGCCGGTTGGCCAGTGGTTCAGTCGAATAGACCCCGATGCCCTGGGGATTATTCTGAACAACCTTTTTGACAATGCGTTCAAACATGCCTCGGGCGGGGGGGCGATATTTGTTGATGCGCACCAGCCGGGCCGTTTGACCGTTTCGAATGATTGTGATGCGTTGACACAAACGGATCTGGACAAGATCAAGACGCGGTTTGTCCGCAAGGCAACCCTGTCTGACGGATACGGTCTGGGTCTGTCGATTGTTCAGGAGCTTTGCCGTCAATCGGGCTGCGTGTTCGAAGTGATCTCGCCGCAACCCGGCGCATCCCGAGGGTTCACAGCAATGCTGACCTTTCCGGGCGACCCAGAGAAAGCGTAGGCTTTCCTGCGGGACATGCGTCTCGCCCTTTTTGGAAATGGTGACCCCGGCAGGATTCGAACCTGCAACCTGCCCCTTAGGAGGGGGCTGCTCTATCCAGTTGAGCCACGGGGCCGACGAAGGTGTTTTAGCCTGCCTTAGGGGCAAATACCACGTTCGGTTTGATGAAATTTCACATTGGCGGGCCGGGAATGCATGCTTGGGATGCAGTCCATCGGGACTTGCTTAACAAAGTTCAACTGCTGTAGCCTGAACCTTGCAACCTGTCAGGATTATCTGTGTCAAAAAATAGCAAACGCCCCCTTACCCTTCGTGATGTTTCAGATGCCAGCGGGGTATCGGAAATGACGGTCAGCCGGGTGTTGCGCAACCGCGGCGATGTTTCCCAGACCACCCGCGACCGCGTTTTGGCGGCTGCCAAGGAACTGGGATATGTCCCCAACCAGATCGCGGGATCGCTGGCATCGCAACGGGTCAATCTGGTGGCGGTGATCATTCCGTCGCTTAGCAATATGGTCTTTCCCGAAGTGTTGAACGGCATCAATCAGGTGCTTGAGGATACGCCGCTGCAGTCGGTTGTCGGTGTCACGGATTACATTCCCGAAAAAGAAGAACGGGTTTTGTACGAAATGCTGTCCTGGCGCCCCTCTGGGGTGATCATTGCGGGTCTGGAACATACGGATGCGACCCGCGCAATGCTGGGCAATGCAGGTATTCCGGTGGTTGAGATCATGGATACGGACGGCAAGCCGGTAGATGCGATGGTGGGTATTTCGCACCGGCGTGCGGGCCGTGAAATGGCCAATGCGATCATCAAGGAGGGCTATGAGCATATCGGCTTCATGGGTACCAAGATGCCGCTGGACCACCGAGCGCGCAAAAGGTTCGAAGGGTTTACCGAAGGTCTGGCAAAAGCTGGAATAGAGATTGAGGACCGCGATTTTTATTCCGGTGGCTCGGCGCTTGCCAAGGGGCGGGAGATGACCCAGGAAATGCTGGAAAGGTCGCCAGATCTGGATTTTCTGTATTATTCCAATGATATGATTGGTGCGGGTGGCCTGCTATATCTGATTGATCAGGGGGTGGATATTCCCGGTCAGATCGGGCTTGCCGGGTTCAACGGTGTAGAGCTGCTGCAAGGGTTGCCGCGGCAGTTGGCGACAATGGATGCCTGCCGGATCGAGATTGGTCAGGCAGCGGCGAATATTATCCTGAACCGCACCGCAGATGAGCCTGATCCTGATTACAAAGACCAGATCACCTTGAAGCCGACGCTTTCGTTTGGGGATACCCTGCGCCGCAACCGCCGCTGAGGTGCGTAAAGCCGGCGCAAGGTGGCGCGGCAGCAAGCGGCTCATCTGAGGTTCGGATTGCCCAGCCGTCTGATGTCGCTGCGGATCGCGCGATAGACCTTGCTGCCCCATTCCGAATACATCTTTGGGCCGGGGTGAAATCCGTCAGGGCTCATTTGGGATACGTCCGGTTCAAAGTCCAGTTCAACAAAGCGATAGCCCTTGCGATCTGCCACGAGCCTGCGCAGGGCGCGATCAAAGCGGCGCGCCTGTGCCCCCAGCACCCAACGCAGCGGTTGGGGCAGCAGCGGGAAATATTCCATCTGGGGAATGCCGGTGACACAGATGACATCGGGCTCAAATTTTTGTTCGATGAGGCGCAGCAAGTTCGCGTAGCGCCGCAGCCAGAGGGCGCGTGGAACAAGTGTGGTGATGTCATTCACGCCAAGCGAGACGGAAACAACGTCAAATTTCTGCTGTTGCCTGTTGTTGAGCCTGGCAATCGTATCGGCGGTCGTGGCCCCGGTTTTGGCATCAACGGTCCAATGAACGGTATTTGTTTGTGACAGCCTTTTGCGCATATGGCCCAGCAGCGCTTCTTCTTGGTGCGAGGTGCCGACACCCGCAGCTGAACTGTCGCCCAAGATCAACAGCCGCAGGTCTGGCCCCTGCCCGCTGACCCCATCGCGGCGGCCGACGGGGTCGGGCAAATGCATGGCGGAAAGTCGAACCTTGACTGCCTGAAACGCCAGGACCGGAGACAACAGAATGCGCAAGGGAAGATCCAGCATCTTAGCCTCCGAAAGGGGGGATGTTATTCTGCTGGCGCAGGAAAAGGCATCGCTGTGGCATGTCAAACTCTCGCATCTTCGCCTCCGGTCTTTTCGAAAAATTGACATCTTATTTTTAATTTGATCGCAGTGCGGGGGATTGATGATGATCAAGGGTGCGCGCGCTTTCCCGGTGATCGCCGTCCTTTGCCCGATGAAGCGCGGAAATCCGCGCGTCTGATCGGGGCAAAGCAATGGCATGCATGGCATGTGGCACTGTTGGCGTTATGCCCATGCAGGGTGCGGGTCTGGGTCTGATAGGATTGATCTGTCGCAGGGCGTTCGAATATTTTAATCGCCCGGTGCTGCCTGTAATCAAAGATTTCAACGCGTTAGGTATTGCGTGATGGATCAGGCATTCCCAGAAACGCTTTAGACCATACAAATATGGCCAAAACGGCGTATAAAGAACCATGGCAACGGGGAGTTGCACTGTCCAGCCGACCCCTCTTGGGATTGATACGGCTCAATCTATATGCTTCTGTTTCCCCCTAGCATTTTGCACTGAGGCGGTTCCCTGAGTGTGGCTCAGACGCAAAACGACACGGTCGTCTTGCTGCAAGATCGTAACAAGCCCTTCCGGCTAGGAATTTGAGACGACATGGCGCGAACGACAAA
>Ga0213868_10000090_pt1 | contig 73957 bp, 79 predicted proteins | sample PICome_9_FD_160087 | JGI IMG/M metagenome (GOLD analysis project Ga0213868, IMG submission 160087) | Coastal seawater microbial communities near Pivers Island, North Carolina, United States - PICO127 | ecosystem: Environmental > Aquatic > Marine > Coastal | place: USA: North Carolina... | reverse complement strand
GTAAAAGTATTGGATTCGCTTGAAGAAAAGGATGTAATCGTATCATACGAAGACAATTGTTCTTCCAAAGGATTTGAATTTGATATTAAACTAAAGCAGCAAGTTGGCTCTTGGAAAACAGATAAACTTATAAAAGAATTTAAACTGACCAAAGCACATAGTGAAAATATCACAGTAATTGATGAAAACGGTAATCTAAAAGAATACGACGACGAACGAAAACTGATTAAAGATTTTTGCGATTATCGTCTTAGTGTCTTGCAAGAACGAATTAATCTCAATATTAAAGATTTAACAGAAGAAATGCGTTGGCTAACGGTTAAAAGTGAATTCATTGCTGCGGTATTGGATGACAAAATCGTTTTCAAAAATAAAAAGAAATCTGATATTGAAAAGTTAATTCCTCAGCATACAAGTGCGTTACAAGAAGATTATGACCGTTTATTCAGATTAAATATTCTCTCATTGACAAAAGAACAAGTTGTGGAATTGAGCAATCAAACAAAAAATATCAAAACCAATATACAATATTGGAACAAAACTACACCGACCGACCAATTCATCAACGATCTGGGTGAAATTTGATATTGACATTATTGTATTTTTGTGATAATATAAAATATGAAAAACGATAAGCCAAAATTTAGCTTAGTGTCCAGTTGGCACGATTCTACCGATGACGGAAAGTTCCCTCATATCTTTATACTAGAATTTGAAAATGATGGATGGAATAAAACCATCCATCATGTATACAATAATGTAGCACCAAGTTTTAAAAAGGTAAGAAAAAATTTTTTGAGTTATTTGGAAAATTATGGTGAACAAGATACCGACTGGTCAATTGGAAAACATCGCGGTGATTTCAATTTGGGCGCTGCACTAATACTAAGATTTAAAAATAAAAATGATGCAATTGCATTCATGTTAGAAAATAGTTAATAGGAGAAAATATGACTAACATTAATCTAAACACCTACTCAGACTTCGTAGATAGCGTAATGAGTTCAAAAAGTAAAGATATTGAAGAATTCATTGAAGTTTTGCGCGAAATTGAACGACAAGGGGTAAACGCACCGCTCCTAAATACCGGAGCTACTGGTCTAGCAGGAGAAAGCGGAGAATTCAATGATATTGTGAAAAAAGTGCTATTCCAAGGAAAACAACTAGATGATGCAACAAAGGCACATCTTATGAAAGAACTTGGCGATATTATTTTTTACTGGGTTACTGCTTGTCGTGCGCTAAACATTGATCCAAATGAAGTAGTTGCTGCAAACCATACAAAATTAAGTACACGATACCCTGACGGCTTTAGCGCACATCGTTCAGAAAATAAGGCAAAAGATGATCTATGAGGAATAAGCCATCCGAAATAGATGTAAAAATAGAAGAATTGGTCAAGAGAAAAGAAGAAATACAAAAAAAGCAATTAGTGGTATATTCGAATAATATGTCGCAGCAAGTATTTAATCAACTTTCTGATCAGCTTTCGTTAGTAGAAATGGAGATATATCATTGCCAAGCTTTAAAAGTGGCAGAAGCCGAAAAAAAGAATGACGATGATAATGGACTAATAATATAAATGTATATTAACGATAGCAAACAATATGTATTGGACGAAAATGACGCAATACGTGCGTTGCTAAGTGGTTCAGAATTAAAAAGCATAACTACAGAAGATATGAGTTGGGTTGAAAAATTCAACTCATATTGTGATTTATTTGAACTAGACAATAAAATAGAACATAGTGAGCCTGCACAGGACAAAAATGATTATTTTATAAAATGTGTTAATAACTGGCACATCCCAGATAAATACATAGATATTGACATTGAACAACATATATTGTCTTTATGCGACCACGAAGAGGAAGTATCAAGAGTTCTAGAAGAGCTAAAGCTATATAAAGAAAAGAACTTATATACATTATTAAAATTTCTTGTATATTTTGTAGATACGCTAAGAGCAAATAATGTTCTTTGGGGTGTTGGCAGAGGGAGTTCGGTTTCTAGCTATATTCTTTATCTTATAGGAATTCACAGAATTGATTCTATAAAATACGATCTAGACATAGGAGAATTTTTAAAATGAGTAGAATTGTAAAAACTGCAATGGGAAGAAAAATAGACATGACGGCATTAATGAAAAAGAATGAAGAAACTATTGCTGTCAGTAATAAAAACATGAATGCACGAGGTGATATTCTTAATAAAGAACGAAAGAAAATAATCCCAGTAGGGAGAGTTGCTCGTGTGCAACATGAAATGAGCGAACCAGAACAAAGTGTTGGAATTTCTGAAACTGCCGATCCTGTCAAAGCAACCACAAAAAGAAAAGTAGCTGCAAAGAAAGAACCAGAAAAACAAATTGTTAAAAAAGTAAAAAAAGTAGACGACGAAGGAAATGCATATTACGAAATTGAATATGATGACGGAAGCATTGAAGTAGTAGCAAAGGACAAAGAATAATATGAGAATTTTTAAACCACTGGGTAAAAAAATAGCTGGAAAAATGATTGACGGTTTTGGAATTAAGAAAACTGCAGGTGGGCTAATTATAAACGAAAAAGATGGAGTAGCAACTTCTATTAGACCAAGATGGTTCCAAGTGACACATGTCGGACCAGATAATAACGAATTTGAAGTAGGCCAATATGCCTTAGTGGCACACGGGCGCTGGTCTAGGGGATTTACTATTGACAAAACCGACGAAACCAAGTATTATATAATTGATTTAGATGAAATTCTAGGAATCAGCGATACTAACCCAGTGGAGTAAATTATGATTGAACGCATCTGGTTTGAAAAATACAGACCAAAAAACGTAGACGAATATGTATTCAAAAACGAAAAACTTAAAAAAAGTGTAGAAGGATGGATTAAAAATGGGTCCATCCCACACCTTCTATTGGCAGGACCTCCTGGAACAGGAAAAACCAGTCTTGCAAAAGTTTTAATGAACGAACTTGAAGTAGACGAGGCGGATATTCTTTATATTAACGCCAGCCGTGATAACGGTGTTGATATGATCCGCCGAAAGATTACTAATTTTAGCGAAACTATGCCTTGGGGTGATTTCAAAATTATCCTATTAGACGAGGCAGATCATATTTCGCAAGAAGGCCAAGCGGCTCTACGTGGAGTTATGGAACAATATGAAAGTGTTGTTCGCATCATCATGACTTGCAACTATCCAAATATGATTATTCCTGCAATCCATAGTCGTGCACAATCACTATATCTTGACCAAATGGATGAAACCGAATTTACTGTAAAAATTGCAGAAATACTTGTTGCAGAAGATATTGAATTTGAGTTGGGAATTTTGGATACTTATATTCGTGCAACATATCCAGATTTGCGCAAAACTATTGGTAGCGTTCAACAAAATTGCATCGGCGGGAAGCTACAAAGTCCCGAAAGTGGTGAGACAGACTCTAGTGAATGGAAAGTCAAAATGGTTTCTCTATTTCGTGAAGGCAAAATTAAAGAAGCAAGACAGCATATTTGCAAAAATATTCGTCCAGACGAATACCCAGATATGTTTAAATTTCTTTATCGCAATCTTGATTTTTGGGGTTCGACTCCAGAAGACCAAGATGAAGCCATCATTAAAATTCGTGATGGAATGGTAAAGCACACACAATGCGCCGACCCTGAAATTAATCTAAGCGCAACAATTATCGAACTTGAACAAATAGGAAATTAAAATGACAAAATATGTAGGACATTCGTATGGCAGGTGCATTCTTGATATATACGAAGGCCGCGTAAACTACAATGATATTGGTGTCATCATTACTAGAACTAGATTTGACCCACTAGACTACGAAACGTGGGAAAAAAGCATCTGGAACGGATACACTCAGTATGACGGAATATCATCGAGTTATTGGATTGATTATATCAAAAACGATGAGGCCAAGGCTCAATTCTACGATATAACTAAAATGTTGCACGAAGATGGACTTCTTTATCAACCCCGCAATATTGGTGCAAAATGTGCTTGGTCTATGCCTTACGTCTGGTCAAAAATTGATACAGTCAGCTACGACGAAATGCAAAAAAGCGATGATGAAAGATGGAGTTTGCCAGAGAAAAAATCCAAACTATCAGGCGACGATTTAGATAAAATCCTTGGGTATTTCATTTAATTGGAGAAATGATGGTTAATATAAATTTACTAGAAGGCGATTGCCTTGATAAACTAAAAGAACTAGACGACAATAGCGTTGATTCTATTGTCACTGATCCGCCTTATGGTCTTAGTAAAGAACCTGATATGATGAAAGTTCTAAAACATTGGATGAATGGCGATGATTACGTCCACAATTCAAAGGGTTTCATGGGAAAATCATGGGATAGTTTTGTCCCAAATCCAAATGTTTGGAAAGAATGTTTGCGGGTATTAAAACCTGGAGGACATATGGTTGCATTTTTTGGAACCAGAACATACGATATGGGTGTTTTATCTATAAGAATTGCTGGATTTGAAGTCAGAAATCAGTTGGCATGGGCATTCGGAAGTGGATTTCCGAAATCTATGGCAATTGACAAAGCGATAGACAAACACTTTAATGCAGAACGAAGAGTTATAGGAAAAAGAGAACATCCTACTTTAAAAGATAAGTCAAAAATAAACCGACAAGAACAAACACAATTCCACGCAAATAATACTATCAAAGACGAATGGGATATAACCGAACCTGCCACAGACGAAGCAAAACAATGGGATGGATGGGGAACTGATGTAAAACCAGCGTTTGAGCCAATTGTTCTTGCAAGAAAACCATTGAGTGAAAAAACTATTGCAGCCAATGTTCTGAAACATGGCACAGGTGGGCTGAATATTGATGCAAGCAGAGTCCCGACCGATGGTGATAAATTGGGCGGTGGTTCAAAGGATAAGCATAATTTTGCAGACAAAGAAGGATGGGATCGTCCTTGGATGCACGATGAAGAAAAAGTAAAACAAAACATAGAAGATCGTCTTGCAAAAGTAGAAAAAGCCGAACAATTGGGCAGATTTCCGGCAACTTTGATTCATGATGGGTCAGAAGAAGTTGTTTCACTATTTCCAGAAAGCAAAGGACAACAAGGCGATGTAAAAGGCACAGAGGTGTCGCATACTGGCCAAAATGGGATATATGGCGAATATGGCAGAGTAGGTTCGCAAAAGCGTGGAGATACAGGCAGTGCCGCAAGATTTTTTTATTGTGCTAAAGCTTCAAAAAGTGACAAAAACGAGGGTATGCCCGATGAGACAAAAAACACCCACGTCACGGTAAAACCATATAATTTAATGAAATATTTGGCAACTCTAGTTACGCCACCGAATGGAACAGTTTTAGACCCATTTATGGGAAGTGGTTCTACTGGCAAAGCGGCAGTTCGTTGTGGTTTCAATTTTGTAGGAATCGAACTTGATCCCGATTATCTGCAAATAGCAAAAGCAAGAATTGAATATGCCCGTGATAATCCAGAAGAAACAAAAGAAACAAAAAAGAAAAAGACCACCGACGAAAAAACAGACTTACCAAGCGACTTATTTGAATAATAATTCTTGACGAATCATATTAAATTTGGTATAATTATGCCATAAACAACAAAAAGGAAATACAAAACATGACAGATTTTACACTTATAGCAACAGACGAAGAGCTTGTAAACTTCATAAATGCAAACCTATACGATCCATGGACGGGAACCCCATATGAAGGATACCGTTATCTAGACAACAAGCAAAAAGGAAACTATGGAGAGATTTTTGCCAGTAAAATTCTAGAAAAAGATGGGTTAGTGGTAGAAAAAGCAAAAAAGTCAAATGATTCATATGATCGAAAAATTGGGGACTATAAGGTAGAAATAAAGTTCTCGTTATCTCACACTGATCATAAGAAAAAGAGTACGAAAAAAGACCAATTCACTTTGAACCATGTTGCATTAGAAAAGAATTGGGATAGACTTGTGTTTGTAGGCATCAACTACGAAGACTCCGATTCTATCGGAAAATTCATGGAAAAGTCTGATTTTGAAAAACTAATGAAAGATTCAGACGAGTTTTACAATTATTTTTCTCGACAACAGGGTGGAAAAAAAAGTAACAATGATGATTATATTTCTACGGGCAAAAAACTAAAAAATCTCATAAATTCAGATTATATGAAGGATTTGTCTGAGTGGAATTAAAATTTTAATATATTTTATAAGCAACATCTAAAAGGAAAATTAATGAATAAGGAGAATAATATAGGGCAGCAAGTTTCGTTGTATAACGAAGATTGCTTAGTCGCCTTGGCTCGTATCCCCGATAATTCGGTGGATATGATCTTGGTTGACTTGCCCTATGGTTAGCACAACAGCTTGCAAATGGGATACTATAATTCCTCTTGATAAGTTATGGGAACAATATAACCGAATATGTAAAAAAAATGCAGCTATGGTTTTCACGGCTGCACAGCCATTCACAACTGTATTAGCTTATTCCAATATAGAAAATTTGAGATATGAATGGATTTGGGAAAAACCGCAAGGAACAAATCCAATGAATGCAAAAATCATGCCACTAAAATCTCATGAAAACATTTTGGTTTTTTACAGAAAAAAACCAACATACAATCCTCAGATGTGGTATAGCACTCCGTATAGCGGATTTTCATCAGACACTAAAACTATTGGCGAAGTGTATGGTTCTCAAAAATCCAAACACCGTGACAATCCAGACGGAAGCAGATATCCGAAAACAATAATAAAACATAAACAAGAAAAAGGGTTTCACCCTACACAGAAACCAGTTGGTCTTATGGAATATCTAATAAAAACATATACCAATGTCGGTGATGTTGTATTAGACAATACTATGGGCAGTGGAACAACAGGCGTTGCTTGTGTTAATACTGATAGAAAATTTATTGGGATTGAAATGGAAAAAGAGTATTTTGACATTTCTGTAAAAAGAATAAGCGAAGCACACAATTCGTTATCTGAAACTGAGGATTCGTCTTCTGATTCAAAAGATAATACACTTCCAAGTGATCTATTTGAGTAAGTACGCTTGACAAATCTCTTTATATATGATATAGTATTGACACAACTAAAGGAAAAAATATGAAACTTAATATTGAAATTGATTGCACACCAGAAGAACTACAAGAACTGTTTATACCTGGAGAAAAACAAACTGAGTTTATTTCTAAAATCGTCAGCAATCTTAGTGAGCAGATGCAAGAAAATGTATATAAAAATTATCCCGATTTTATGACTGGGATGACGGATATTATTCAGAAAAACCAAGAACAGTTTTTTAAAGCATACACAAAAGCTACAACTAAAAACTAATACTATAGGAGCAAGCCAATGCGTGTAAAAATTGGAAACTATCGTGGGTATTTTGGCCCATACCAGTTAGCAGAAAAGCTGTTATTTTGGATGGACAAAGACGACGACCGCGTTTTTAAATTTGGCAGTTGGCTTGCTCATCTTAAATATGCAGATGTAGCCGATTTAACCAAAGAAGACGAAAAAACCGATACTTGGTTGGCCCGTTTCCTTTACTGGACAAATCGCAAAAATAAACGCAAGGTTTCTGTCCATATTGATCCTTGGGATACATACAGCATGGACCATACTCTTGCACCAATAATTCTTCCAATGCTAAAACAATTGAAAGAAACATCACATGGCGCACCCAACGTTGACAGCGCGGATGTCCCAGAAAATTTACGACCAAGTGAAAGTGACATTGAAAAATTTAACTATGATGGAACCACCGATGAAAAGTATTTTGAGCGTTGGGATTATGTTCTTGACGAAATGATTTTTGCGTTTGAACATATTGTAGACTGCAGTTGGGAAAAAGAATACCGTAGTGGCGAAATTGATATTGATTGGATTAAAAAAGAAGAAACAATGCATAATCCCACAACTCAAAAAGATGAAGAAGTATACGAGATTGTTACTGGCCCAAATGACACATATACAGTAGATTGGGATGGTATTGAAATCGTAGAAAATCGCATTCAAAATGGCCTGAATTTGTTCGGAAAATACTATAGGTCATTATGGTCGTAACTTACAATGCTCGTTATTATACTTATAAAAGATTGATCTGCTCACATATAAAAGGCGCTGGGATTAATGTATGATATATGTGTCTTTAAAGTAAAATTTACCGAATTTTCCCACCATAACAGCAATATACAAGAAACTATAGAACTATATTACGATAGTTGGAAAACCACAATCGCTGGAGAATGGTGCGTTGAAAATGGAATAGAATTGGTTATTAACAAGTTTTATAAAGAATTTCAAACAATGGAAACTATATATCCGGTATATATTTCGCTGAACGAAGAACAATATCGTGAATGGAAACATGTTTTAATTGAACAACAACTAACAAATTGAGGAAAAAATGAATAAATATAGCACACAAGAAATGAAATCAGAACTCACCAATCAACTACAAAATTCAACAGTAAACATTGAATTTAAAAAAGTTAATGGTGAAGTCCGAAATATGAAATGCACACTGCGCGAGGGTATAATTCCAAAAGCATCAAAAGCTGACACATTATCACAGACAAAAGTTCGAAAAGTGTCGCCAGAAGTTCTCGTTGTTTGGGATGTTAATAAAAATGACTGGCGAAGTATGCGATGGGATAACATAGTAGAGGTAACAAATGAACAACAATCTGAAACAGCTAACATGGAAAGCACACCATAACGCAGAACGCAAAAAATTTGCAAAGTTATTGCTAGGCGGCCAAATAACACCGGAATTATATCATCAGTATCTGTATAATCAATATCATATATACATGACATTAGAATCTTTAATTAATATTCCAGAAATCAAAGATATAAATCGTCATCAAAAAATAAAAGAAGATATTATTGAATTAGAAACTGAATATGATATTACTCCGGCTGTTCATCTTTGCGAATCGTCAAAAGATTATATGCGATATGTTGTTAATCTAGATCAGGATAGATTAATTGCCCATATGTATGTGAGACATTTTGGAGATATGTATGGTGGACAAATTATTAAAAAGCAAACGCCCGGCAGTGGTAAGATGTATGAATTTAATGATGTGGAATCACTAAAACAGAAGGTTAGAGATATGCTAAGAGACGATATGGCAGACGAAGCAAATATATGTTTTGGATATGCTATTAGGTTATTTGAGGAATTAACTCCTAATGAGTAATATATGGAATAGTTTAATAGATATGCAAAATTATCTTATAAACAGTTTTGAAAAAACTGGAACCGAAATACAAGAAACCGGCATGGAAAAATTTAACCATGATGGGTGGGTCAATCGCGTTTGGACAAGTAACGACTATCGCAGGGCGCATATTGACATAATAGATGCCCGTGATACAAAGGGATTGTGGATGATGCACTGTTGCGTATTCCCTCATGTATCAAGCGATGGTCCTATTTTTGGATTTGATGTTATTGCAGGGAAAAATAAAATGACTGGCGCATTTTTTGATTTTTCTCCTACCACCAATGTCGACCATGAAATGATTAAAATTTTTGGCGACTATGTTTCTAATTTAGATTGGAAGCGTGAACGAGAATTGCCAGAATGGGCTAAGGCCATTTTCAGTAAACATATGGTCGCAGCCGGAAACATTAATTCGCTAGAAGAAGCGGCCCAAGTATTAGAAATGGTCAAAGATAATGTAGATTACTATCTTGAAGAAATAGGAAATACACTAGGTAGGTCTAGCGATAAAATAGGCGCATCGTCGCAAAACAACTATGCCCATTTTCAAAAACAAAATCCACATACTCCAAAAACCATGACAGCACTGGGTTTAGATGAAAATGATGTAAAAGAGTTCGTTGAAATTTGCTTGTTCCCAGAATTAGAAACAAAATAATAGGAAAAATATGCCATATACTTATACAAATATTAACCAGATTGATGCAGAAACACTAGATTATCTTAATTTTGTTCTACCAGAACCAGTCCGAGATATGTCAATATCCGAGATAAATCGGTTTCTAAATGCGCTAGAAAGCTACTACACAGAGGTTGACATTCTAGAAGAAGCATAGTATTGTTTATATAAAGGAGAATCAGGTATGACAAACAAAGTAACACAGATGATTGAAAAGATTAATAAAGACTTTAAAGAAAAAACTAGTTTTTTTGATCTTCCCGACGATAGAATTGACCTTATATTAGCCATTGATGGTATATCGGAATCTCCTTCTGAATACAAAGAAAAGATTGCCCATCAATGGAAATCAACCATTGATGGGATTAATCAAGATTTGGGAACATCTTATGAATATCCTGAGAGCCTACAATGCCTTCTTATTGAAGTAAACGCATATAATGCACTAAAAGAAGAAACAACGCCCGATACACAATCTCCGAGTGAGTTTTTAGAAGAGTTGTTTCAGATTATGGATGAAAGAGAAAATTCCGAAGAAAACGAATACGTCTATGAAGACGAATACGGCGGTTACGATGGATACGACGAAACATACGGCGTGTATTATACATACGGCGAAGACGGTCGCAAATATGATGAAACTGGTCTCATCATTCCTGATGATGTCCCTGTGGTCAATCCTAGTAGGTATACTCGCGAATTCCAAGAGATGGAACGTGCTCGGATCATAGCAGAACAAGAAGCTGCTGCATGGTCCAAAGAAGAAGCAAAGCTTATTAAAGAGCTTAAAAAAGAAGAAAGAAAAAATCGTCGTGGTGGCGGTTTTTTGAAAGGTGCTGCTATAACCGCAGGAACCGCATATGTATCATACAAAATTGGAAATAAAATTGGAAAGTCTTTAATGTGATGGAAAAACTAATACTAACAGATTGCGATGGCGTGATCCTAGACTGGGAATCGCAATTCCATAAGTGGATGAACGACCGTGGTTATAATATTGTAAAATCTGACATATATGAAATGCATGATTGCTATGATATTGCACAGGATAGAGCCGAAAAGTGTGTTCAAGAATTTAATACCAGCGCATATCTTATCGATTTGCCAGCTTTTAGAGATGCGCTAAGTGGTGTAGCTATCTTAAAAGAGCGTGGATATAAATTTCTTGGAATCACTAGTGTCGGAAGCAATTATCATACCGAAATGCTGAGAAAAATAAACTTAGAAAATCTTTTTGGTAAAAATACATTTGTAGACATCCATTGTGTGGAAACCAGTGAACACAAAAGAAAACATCTTGAGTCGTATAAAGATAGCGGATTGTATTGGATTGAGGATTTGCCAAAGAACGCAGTAATGGGGGCAGATTTTGGATTAAAATCTATCCTGATAAACCATCCTCATAACCAGTATTTTGAAGATGACCGCATAACTCGTGTTCAGAACTGGAATCATATTTGCGAAATCATAAAGTAAATTACAACTTGGAATCAGCAAGTAGTTTAATTTAGATTATCTTTCGTCGCCATATATGCACAAGACTTCGCGAACTGTTGGATGTCTTTCTACGTCTTCACGGGAGAATTCAACAAACTGAATTCTTCCAGTAGAAGAACTTTTCAATAGTTCTAAAAAGTCCTTTAGACCATTTTCTTCAAATGTTCTATCGTGCTGATTTAAATCTCCGGTAGTTATTATTCTACTATTTTCTCCCAAACGCGTGAGTATCATTTTCATCTGATTGGGCGTAGAATTTTGTGCTTCATCAAATAAGATATAAGCATTTTTGAATGTTCTACCACGCATGTATGCTAACGGAGCTACCTCAATGATATTTTCTTTTATCATTGTTTCTATTTCTGTTGGTGAATAATATTCTTCTATTACATCAAAAATTGGTCTTGTCCATGGTGCCATTTTATCAACAAGATTTCCTGGCAAAAATCCGTGTTGTTCATCAACACTTACGGCTGGTCTGGTAATGACGATTTTTTCACACTCGCCATTTTTTAATGCTCTAATTGCAGCCAATACAGCGATCATAGTTTTGCCAGTTCCCGCAGGACCAATAGCAAAAATTACATCGGTTCTATTATCGTCAATCAATGCAATATAATCCTCCTGTGCCAAATTTTTTGGCAAGATTACAACATTTTTTTTACGATTTTTGTATTTCTGAAAGTCTACAACTTGATGAGCATTCTGTCCCATATCTTGGGGTTTAGAATTTTTGGTTTTTCTAGCTCTATGCTTTGTCACAATGTGATCTCCTTTTTGAGAGGCTGATTCCAAGTTGTAATGGTATTTATTGTATAACATAAAAAACAGTCAGTTTATAGCAAAATAATTGCGAAAACATAAATAGTAGTATAAGTCAAGGACTACAAAATGATTGATTATAAAGAGATAATAGACAATATAAAAAGTATATATGATGGAAATAGCTCATTGGATATTTTGCTAGAATTTGAAAAAATACTAGACAACATGCACATATATGCCTATAAAAATTGGATAGAAGGCGAAGTCGTTAAAGGCCCAGAAGTAAACCGATACTGGGTTAAAGTAACGCTGATGTATCCGTATAGCATGATGCCTGATCCTAGTGCTGCAAAGCGAATAGTGGAACATGGTGGCGTAGTAAAGTATGCTAAAAAAACATACAAAATGAGCGTCAATGTTGAATCACCAGAAGATATGGAAATGGAAGCAAGAACTGGAAAACGAAAACCAAAAAAAGAGAATTCAGATGTTTGGTTTGTTGAAATTTTAATTCCGAGACATCTTATAGATGATTATAGCACGGAAAAATTAGAAATAAACGGCGTTGACTTAGATATGAGTTCTATAAATGACGCTTCAGACAACGATCTTGACACGGTAAAACAAATTTCAGGAGAAAAAAATGAAAACAATATCTGAAGGTTTATCTAATGGAAATCTTGATGGTATCATAGATACCACAGTAAGCATAGATCAGTATAAACCAAAAATCGGAACAGATGCAGATACGGTTGTTGTTGCATTGACTACAAAATACGACAAGCCTGCCGACGATCTTTCTAATTTTATAAGCACAAGTGCAATAGAACATCTAGACGTAGAGTCTTCGTCTGTTCCAAATCAAGATGGTTCATACAAAGTATTTGTAGAATTTGCAAGAACGCCAAATGTATATAATAAGATAATATCATTGTTAGATGATATAAATAATATAACTGAGTATAAAACAAATGATTGGAAATTTGTTACATACCAATTAGACGAAGAAATAGCACTAAATGAATCAAATTTAGAAAAATATATAATTTCGACAGCAGAAGAATACGACGAAAAGTATAGAAAAAAAGATGAAAAAGCATCTATAAAAGAAAGAATGGATTTTTTAATAAATTATTAACATGGGAAAACAAGATACAATAACTTTTATTGGCAAAATAATAGAATGCCTTCCAAACGCTACATTTAAAGTAAAACTAGATAACGGACATACTGTCATAGGAATAATTAGTGGAAAAATAAGAAAATTTAATATAAATATACTTATGGGAGATAAGGTGGATGTTGAAATGACGCCATATGATCTTTCAAAAGGAAGAATTATATATAGACATGGATAAGTAAAATGTGGAAATATGTATTAATAATATCGGTTGTTGGCTCTCTTGTTGGAACAGGATATTATATGTACAATTCCACAATGAATACCATAACCACACTAGCCTCCGAAAACACACAGTTAAAAAATGCAGCCAATCAAAACCGTCAGGAGTTAGACCGCATTTTAGAAGATGTAAGACAGATCGCCACAGAAAGCGAAAATGTTTCAGATGAATTTCAAAGAGCAAATTTGGTAGTTACCGAGTTAAGAAGATTACTAAGAGAACATGATTTGGGAGAACTTGCTGTTGAAAGACCGCAAATGATAGAAACACGTGTAAACTCTGCTACACAAGATTTAAATAGATGCTTTGAAATTATGAGCGGAAGCCCATTAACCACAGAGGAAATAAATGCAACTAGACCTAGCGAAATCAACAATTACTGTAGCGACATTGCTAACCCTAATTACGATAACTAGTGGATGCGTTTCGCCACCACAGAAACCAGTGGAGGTAGTCCAAACGCACAGACAGCGACCAGAGTTAGTATTACCGCAGACCACACAAATCACTACCTTGTCCGCAAAATGGATCGTCGTCACCGATGACAATGTAGAAGAAACGTTTCAAAATCTTAGAGAACAAGGAAAAAATCCAGTTCTATTTGCATTAACTACAGAAAATTACGAAAATCTTGGCCTGAACCAAGCGGAATTTTTAAGATTGATACGCGAACAACGAGCAGTAATTGTTGCTTATGAAAACTATTACGAAGAAACTTCACCTAATGAGTAACTTTCTGTTTGACAACGGCGAAAAAATGCTGTAATATACAGACATATAACAAAATAAAGGTAAAAAATGACAACAAATACACCAATTGAAAATATTATAGAGAATGCATACGAATTGGCAGAAAAATACAACCATTCGTATGTTACTGTTGAACATTTGACCTCTTCTTTGCTAGAAGATATACATATTAAACAAATATGCGATTCTCTAAATTGCGACTGCGATAACATTAAATTAGAAATAGATGATTACATCAAACAAGAATTATCAGATTTTATCACAGATCAAACGCAAAAACCAAAAAAGACAATTTCTATAGAACGTGTCTTTAATCGTGCGTTGGCACAAGCAATTTTTTCAGGAAAACGCACAATAGATACGGTCGATCTCCTTCTTTCTATTCTACATGAAAGCGAAACTCCATCTTTTTATATTTTTAAAAAGTTTGGCATGGAAAGAGAAACACTAATTCACAACATGATTAGTGAATCTGAACTACCATACAACGAAGGCACAAGGGACGAAATGACAACTAGTTCCCGAAGGAACAAAAGCTCGTTAAATTCATATTGTGTAAATTTAAACGAGTTGGCGTTTAGTGATAAAGTTGATCCGCTTATTGGTAGAGAATATCAAATAGAACAGCTAATTCAAACGCTATCCAGAAAAAAGAAAAATAATGCAATTCTAGTAGGTGAAAGCGGAGTTGGTAAAACAGCAATCGTTGAGGGACTTGCACACAAAATTGTAAATGGCGAAGTTCCGGAAGAGATATATGATTATGTTATCTATAGCCTCGATATGGGATTGCTTATGGCAGGAACAAAGTATCGCGGGGATATAGAAGAGAGAATTAAAAACATTCTAAGTGAGATAGAAAAATCTGACAATATCATTCTTTTTATTGATGAAATTCATACAATCATGGGCGCAGGAACTGGAACCAGCGGGGGCCTAGATGTTGCCAATCTTCTTAAACCATCCTTGCAACATGGCAAAATCCGTTGTATAGGTTCCACGACGTATAATGAGTATCGTGAAAAATTTGAGAAAGATTCTGCATTAGTTCGTCGCTTCAATAAAATTGACGTAGAAGAACCAACACCAGAACAAACAAAGAAAATTCTAAATCAGAGCATCGGAGCTTATGAAAAGTTTCATGGAGTAAAATTCGATAAAAAAGCAATTGATCTTGCAGTTGATCTTAGTGTCAAGTATATGCTTGATAAGAAACTTCCAGACAAGACTTTTGAGATAATTGACAGCAGCGCAGCACGTAAAAAGATTTTTACAAACACAAAAACAAAGAAAATCACTGAGAAGGATATTAAGATCGAAATATCTAAAATATGCAGAATTCCCCTTGATAGTATTACGTCTGCATCAGAAAAGAGCAAAAAGACAGTTGACATCGATTCTGTATTAAAGAAAAGCATATTTGGTCAAGACGCTGCAATTTCTTGGCTATCCGATTCTCTTTATATCAGCCAAGCAGGACTAAAGCCACAAAACAAACCAGTAGGATGTTATCTGTTTACTGGCCCAACTGGTGTTGGTAAGACCGAGGTTTGTAAAGTTCTTTCTAAATCTATGAATCTTGAATTAGTAAAATTTGATATGAGCGAATTTCAAGAAAAGCATACTGTTGCGAAATTCATCGGATCGCCTCCTGGATATGTTGGTTATGGTGATGGTGGCCAAGGCAGTGGTGCACTGATTAATAAATTAGAGCAATATCCAAATTGCATTTTATTGCTTGATGAAGTAGAAAAAGCACATCCTGATGTATTGAACATTCTTCTACAATTGATGGACGATGGAATAGTGACTGGCGGAAATGGCAAATCTGCAAGCGCAAGAAACGCAATCATTATCATGACAAGCAACTTGGGCGCGGCGGATAGTGAAAGAAATGTTATTGGATTCGGTGGCGACAAGCACGACGACGCACAAGATGAAGCTGTGACAAAATTCTTCTCACCAGAATTTAGAAATCGCCTTGATTCAGTAGTTAAGTTTGACAAACTAAGACGCGAAAATGTTAATCATATTTCAGAGAAATTCCTAAACGAACTCAAATCTCTCACAGATGAACAATCTATAAATCTCACGTGGGATAATGATGTAGTAGAATGGATTTCCGAAAAAGGATTTGATCCTCTAATGGGTGCGCGACCTATGGCACGAGTTATCAATGATAACATTAAAAAAGAATTGGCCAGAAAAATACTATTTTCTAAAAACAACAAAGATATAAAAATAAAATTAAAAGAAAATAAGATAAATATAGAGTAAGAAACGATAATGCCCGAATTTCGGGCATTATTCATATAGAGGAACGAAAAATGAGTAAAACTAGTTATACTATATTGACAAACCAAACAGAACTATCATTTACTGGAGATGCAACAAGAACTGACATATTTTCTGGAATGACCCAAAATTTGCATACGGTAAGTATATCTGTTAATAACTTTGTTGGCAGGTTTTATGTTGAAGGCACAATTGCGCTCAATCCAACAGAAGATGATTGGTTTCCAATATATTTAACCAGCGGGACTCCTTATCGTGAATACCCAATAAATTCAGTATCGCCTACTGGGACAAATGATGGAGACACCGTTACTGAGGGCTTCACATTTCGTGCCAACCTTTTGTACATTCGTGCACGTATTGACCGTTCTTATCTTCCAGAAACCGCATACAATTCTACGGTTCATGGAACAATTGATAAAATTATACTAAATATATAAAAGGAGTTCATATGGCAATATATGCAAGTACATCTACGATCACAACACAAACAATTCCTCTTATTGTCATTGATCCTGCAACAATAGATGATAATTACTTATTGAGATGGGATGCATCAGTTGGTGCATTTACTGCACAAGAAATCGCGTTTCCAGATTATTTTACAATTGATTTATCAGGCGATAATATTGTAGGAGTTCTGCCGCTAGATAAAGGCGGAACTGGATTAGACCAATACAATCCAGGAGATATTTTATATGCCAACGAAACAGGTTCGCTAGATGTGTTGCCTGTAGGAACAGGTGATAGTCAACAAGTAATTACGTCATTAAATGGATTGCCCGTATGGCAAGACACTAATAACTTAAAAAATATTGTCATATCAAATGTTAGTTCTTTTGGAATATCCACAGAAACTATTGGCGATACGTTACCAGATAATAGCCAATTAAAAGCTATAAGTATTCATATTGACGAAGCATATGATACTACTAATATTTCTATATCTGACAGTAGTGAAACATTGATCGCATCTGGTGAAATACTCGGTGATAGAATTGGGATGTATATATATTCTCTAGATAAGTTTTATTCCACGGGAGACCAGCTATCTATTAATATAAATGGCGCTACGACAGGAAGTATGAGAATTTTTGTAGAATATATTAACTTATAAGCATTTTTTTGAATAAATTTTATAAATACAATTAAGCATCAAAGACGATGCAATATATTAAGGAGAAATAAAAATGGTAAATAAGGTAAATGGATTAACCGCTTCTGGAAGTTTTTACGGGTATGACCCACTAGTATTCAGCATCACTAACACTGCTGGTGATATCGGAACTGCAGACACCCCTTCTGTAGACGGACAAGCTGCTTTTGTTGAAGGAAACTTCGGTAAAGCAATTCGTGCAATTCAAACACAGATGTCTGTTGTTCACATCGGTGAGCGCGAAGACGAAGGTTTCGTTGTAATGGTAGATGGTGCAACTGCTGGCGCGTATGTATCAGCCAATACTGACACTGATGTTGCTGCTGCAATAGATGCACTAATTTCTGATGCAACTAACAAAACCGACGTAACTGTTGCTGCGTTGACGTTGGCATTCAGTGAATTGGCATAAGGTTAATCAATAAATACTAAATCAAAAGGGGGCATATGCCCCCTTTTTTTATAAATATATTTGTATGGGAGTATATTGATGGCAAAAAAACTAATAGACTTTCGAAAAACACTATGGTGGAACGCTCCCGCATATTTGGATAGATGGAGGATTTTTCCACGTGTTTTTATTTCAATGTATATATACTTGTTATATGAAGTAGTTACTTGGTTTATGTCTCTAACTGATCCCAATATGGAACAATCTGCACTTGTATCTGTGATAGTTGGCGCTGGCGCAGCTTGGTTTGGATTATATCTTAATGGACGTGCAGCAGCCCCAAGCGACCCGCCAGAAATAAATAGAAACAGAGATTTCGGAGAAGACGAAGTACCATCATTGGATGATTTTGAGTGAGATTATTATGAATTATATTTTATTAGAAACACCGGAACCACTTTCGGACGAACAAAAAGAAAAATGGTTAAATATTATTCTTAAATTTTTGACAAATGGAACAATATCGCAACACAAAATAGTTTCACAAAAAACATCAAAAGTGTACAAGTATAAGGTATTCTTAAAAAAAGACATTAGTAATACAGATGCAGAATATATAGTAACTGCATGGGATCATTATTATGATGGTGATTTCATAGTATCTACAAAATACGACGAAACACACAAATCAGAAATATCAGAATATATTATTGACGAGCAATTGAAGGAAGAGATATGTGAGACTCTTTCTAAATTTTTGCACAATCGTTGGGTAGACAAAAAAATCAATGAAGGCTGGCGATACTCTGGGTATTATAATTTAGAAGAACAGACGCACCCTAGTTTACGAGATTGGAGCATTCTTCCGGAAGATTATAAAAAACGAATAGACTTTACAAACGAACAATTAGTAAAAATAATTAAATCGCATCCTTATCTTTTTAGTTGACTTCCCTTGCGAATTGTAGCAATATAAGGCTATGATTCGAAAGGAACCCAAATGACTACAAACCGTATTGGCTTTGCATGTAAATACATGCATCAAGACCAGATGCTGTCCGCAAAAGAAAAGAAAAGTGTAGAACAACCATACAATACACGTTCGGTTACTCGCGCTTGGCTAAATCGTCAATCAAAACGCGTTGCCGAACAACGACTAGAAGAAGTTGTGAAGCACAACGTATCATCTGTAAAAAATCTTATTAATTATGTAGGAAAACTAGAAAATGAGTGTCGTTTACTTCGCATTAGTTCAGATATTCTTCCTCTTTATACTGAGCAGCATTGGAGTTACTTCTATGATAGCCAAGATACAAAAAGATGGCTTGAACAATCATTCGCCAGAATTGGTGATATTGCTCGTGAGCTTGATGTTCGCTTGTCTATGCATCCTGGCCAGTTCACCGTTTTGGCTTCCGATAATCCTAATGTTGTAGAAAATAGCATCCACGAATTTGAATATCATTGTGACATGATTCGCTGGATGGGATATGGACAAAAATTCCAAGATTTCAAGTGCAATGTTCATATTGGCGGCAAGCGCGGACCAGATGGAATTCGTGCAGTTTACAATAGATTAAGCAGCGAAGCACGAAATAGTATTACAATCGAAAACGATGAATTCGGGTGGGGCATTGATTCGTGTCTTGAACTTTCTGATATTATTCCAATTGTTCTGGACATTCATCACCATTACATCCGAACAGGGGGCGAATTCATTCATCCAAGTGATAAAAGAATCAAGGCCATTTTGAATAGCTGGCGGGGTGTTCGTCCGACTATGCACTATAGTGTTAGTCGGGAAGAATATATCAAAGATAGTACAATTCTGCCAGATATGAATCAACTATTGAATGAAGGACATAAAAAAACTAAACTACGTGCACATAGCGATATGATGCACAGCCGTGCATGTAACGACTGGGCGCTATCTTTTTGGGACGATTTTGATATTATGGTAGAAGCAAAAAACAAGAATTTGGCAAGTTTGCAGCTATATAATTATGCAAAATCGCTAAATACTATTGTCAATTGATCCTTGTTGGGTCTTTATGGGGTTTGAATACATTCCTTCCCCGTAGCGGGTTAGAACCCGTAACTGACAAACAAAAAGGAGAATACCAATGGGAAGACCATTAAATAAAAGATATTTCGGGCCACCAACAGTAGGCGGCGATGAAATCAAAGTTCAATTTCACTTTGGCGGTGCCGGAAGCGTAAATGGATGGATTGTTAAGCAAACTGGAAGTAAGCGTTTTGTATGCACTGACGGGACAGTAACCAAAGAGTGCTATCTTGTTCCAAAAGCAACGGGAGACCTTGTAGACGGAGAACTGAGCATTTCTGTCAAAGATGATGCCGGAACCGTATTTCAAGTTTCTAAAATTTCCGCACACCGTGTAACTCTAAGCACTGGCGACACAATTGCTTGGAACTGGACGGATGCAACCGACGATGGTTATGCAGAGATGGAAGAAGCGGGTGACGACATGGTTATTACATCTGCGTCTACTGACGAAGATGATTTTGAAGCAGATGATCCTGCACCATAATTAATCTGTTATAATAACAAATTAACCCTCGCTTTTAGCGGGGGTTTTTTTATAAATACTCAATATATATATTGTTAAAGGAATTAATAATGGAAAATAAGTTTATTATCGGCTTGACCTATATGGACAGAGTTATAAAAGATAATCCAGAAATTAGCACAGAAAATGCAGCGTTTACCGTATCACGATACATACCAAATATAAGATCACGAGAGCTATTCGACAAATACCAAGAGATGAGCGAAAACGGGAAACTTGAATTGTTTTCTACAAGAGAAGTTGGTGGAAATTGGATACTTTATAGCAAATTGAATCCAGAAAACATAATAAAAGTATTTAATGAAAAGCCAGCCGCCCAGGATATACAACACGCGATAACTCGTGCTATGAGATTATATATGAGAGAAAATATAGAAATCGTTAGCACTTTCTTGAGAGAGCATAAAAATCACTTAAAAAGTAATTTTTTGGCAACTGTAATTTTTCCAACATTTCCGCTAACAGAAAGCATAACAGCCGACTATATTTTTGAAGAAATAGAATTATATGAAGGATTCCTCGACAGTATAAAAAATTTCTTAAAAAGTAAGGCAGACGACACGATGTCTGATGTTAGTTCTACAATAACTAACTTTAAAGATGCTGGAATAATAATAAAAGATATAATAAGCAATGCAGATATTTTAGAAAAAGCATCAATTCAAATCGGAAAAAGATCACTAAATCAATTAAAAACCATAAAGGGAACGGTCACAAAACTTCAAACATCTACTAACAATAAAATAATAGACCAAGCTATTGGAAAAATAAATCAAATAATAGAAATGTTCTATACTGGTCAGCGAAAAGCAGTCCAGCTAGGAGGATGGAAAGGATTGCTTTATAAGCTAGGAATGTATGGATTTGTTAAATTCATTTGGTCAAGAATAACTCAGTATTCAAAACTTAGCGAATTTGTAAATTTTGCAAAAGGCGAAATGATAGAAGAGTTATTTGAAAAACTTGATGTATTTCAAAACATGATGAACTCAGTTGCGTCTCTCACTATGCAAAAGTTTATGAACTTTTTTGCAGGACTAAATGAGGTGAAAGAGATATTCATAGATTTGCTTGCAGAAATAAAAAGAAAACTAGGCGTTGGGAATAATCTAAGCAGTACGGTATCGCCAATAAAAGAACACGGTGGGCGTGTTGTTAAGGGAGTCAACACGACAGTGGATGTTGGTCCAAATGAGATAAAAACACAAGCGGCAAAATTTGGAAATAAAGTCAACAAAGACGGATACCCTTCGGAACTAAACAAAAAAGCTAGAAAAAATACTACGTCAACTAAATTATTCAATATGGGATTATCTGAAAAAGCCATTATAGAAGACGCGCGTACCCTAGAAGAAGGCCCTCGCGATGCACTTCGTAGGATAGGAAAAGCAGCGGCAGTGGCGGGTTCTTTGGGAACAGTTGGCGCAATGGGAGCAGTAGGATACGGCGGAATCAACAAAGCAAATGCAAGCGAACCAGTTCAGACACAACAAATTCCTGACGATAGTAAATCTTCTGCACCAAAGTCAAGTTTAAGACCGAACTCAAGATTTTCTAACGAACCAGAAGCCAAGAAAGAACCGACTGATACTGCTCCCAAACAAAGTCTAAGACCAAATCCTAGACCTGTTGTCAGAATAACAGATCAGCCAAGTGAAATTTACCTAATCAATGCAGCAGAAAACGCTGGATTAAAAGGAATTGAACTTGCTGCATTTCTTGCACAGACTGCACAAGAAACGGGATTGTATAATCATCTAAAAGAACTGGGAGGAAAAAGTTACTTCAAAAAATATGACCCAGAATACGCGGAAAAAAAAGCAAAAACATTAGGGAACACCGAACCTGGAGATGGATACAAGTATAAAGGAAGAGGTTATATTCATTTAACTGGAAAATATAATTATACGGAAGCTTCAAAAGATTTGGGAATTGATCTAGTAAAAAATCCAGAAATGGTAGAAAATCCAAAAATTGCGGCAAAAACTGCATTATGGTTTTGGCTTAATGTTGTAAGACCAGACGTTAGTGATTTTTCTGACGTAAAATCTGTCACGCGTCAAATTAATCCAGCTATGAAACATTTGGAAAACAGAAAAAAATACTTTAACAAATATGTAGAAGTAATGACACGTTCTGGAAAAATAAATGAAAGCGAAATATTTGATTTATCAAAGAAACGAGAAGATAAAAAACTAAAAGACTTTCATAAAAAAATGTCAGACGATGTAAAATCTATTGCAGAATTAAAACGTGAAGCGTTCACCATTGCACAAGAACAAGGAATATTTGGAGATTTTAGACCAGGGATGAGATTTACTCTATCAAATGGCGCATCTTATAAAGTATTGGGCCTAAGTATGAAAACTAGCAAAACTGGCACCTTGCCCAATCATCAATTAGAATTTAGAAAAAAACACAATTTCGGTCCTGCAAAATTTATAGAAGTTGATGGAAAATTTTATCAACCGATGGTTTATGCAGAAGAAGTGGCAGGGGAGATGGCTGGTTCAAACAGTGGATTTGATTTAGACAAGCTTATAAATTTTGAAACTGGCGAAAAAAGATATACTACATTCACGGGACCAAAGCGTGTTAATGAAAAGAAAAAGCCAGATCAAGTAAAAGGCAAAGAAAAAATGCCTAAAAAATCAAAACCATCTAAGACTGGTGAACAACCACATCCCTATCGTGGTAGATTGGTTGGCGAAAATACATTTTTCAAAGATGGAAAAATATCAAAAGATTTTATAAATTATATAAAAGAAAATATAAGCATAACTGGCACAGAGACTGCTAGGTTGGCTAAGAAAAAAGGACTTGAACCGGGAACTCCTGAATGGTTTGAGCATTGGTTTAGTTTGCCATATATGATTGACCGTAGAAAGAAAAATAAGGGCAGAGAGGGCAAACGATGATAGTTTTAATCAAGGAGGGCAGTAATATGCACAAAAACGTTAAAAAATCAAACTTTGAAGACACTATTGGTTCAATGGAAAAAACATCAATATATGATGCCATCGTATTTGCTGGGGTAGAAGGAAAAGGACCGCTAACCCCAGAGGAATACCGAACAGTAATTTGTAAAAAAAGAAAAATGGTTAGAAGTGATATAAAACATCAACGCACAATGTCCAAATTAGCAAAAAAAATTGACTGGAGTAAAAATGAAAATAAATGATATTTTAAGAGAGACTGCTTCTTCTGGCGCGACAAGCGCCGGAGGAATAGCATCAGTTAGCGGAAGCATAGGCGGAACGCAACGAAGAAATCCAAATGGAACTGCGGTAAACGCATTGGATCAAGATACTGGATTTTTTGGCGACAACCCTAAAAAGAAAAAGAGAAAGAAAAAATCGTAAATATATAAAAGAGGATTTTTATAATGGTATCTAAGAGAATTAAAATGCTAGAAGAAAAGATGACAGGCCCGCAAAAAGAAAAGCGTGAAGAAATTGTCAAAGGAATGAAAAAAGACGAAAAGCGCATGAAAGATGCATATGGAGATAAATGGAAAGATGTCATGTATGCAACTGCAACAAAAAAAGCGATGAATGAATCAAAACTAGACCCCGTTGGAAAAGAAGATGATGATGTCAATAACGATGGAAAAACTGATTCTACTGACGAATATTTGAAGAAAAAGAGAAAAGCTATTTCTAAAAATATGAAAGAATCTCGCGAAATGACAAAAGCAGAGATTGAAAAGAAAATTCAAGACGGCGAATGGGAAACGGATTTTGACATTTCCGTAGGGAAACCCGCTGTTGTAAAAAATAGCGAAACTGGAAAAAGAATGAGAATTATGGTAACTGAGGGAGTTCTCGATTCAGAAGACGACGATGGATGGATGGCGAAGAGCCAGTTATATAAAACTGCAAAATATGCAATTGCCCTACATCAAATGATTAACGACGCAGACGATTTGGAGCCATGGGTTCAGGCTAAGATAACCCGTGCAAGCGAAGACCTATCTGCGGTAAAGCACTATATGGAATATCAAATGACGCGCGGAGAACACCAAGAAATACCGATGGAGCCTACTGGAACGGACATAGTTTCGGCAGAGCCTGTGGTTTCTTTAGGCGCTATGCCAGTAAGGGAAAAATGGGAAGGCGACAGCGAGATCGAATCAACTGGTGAGCATTCTGGAAAAAGCCTTGCACAGCTTAGAGACGAACTTGCCAAAGTAAAAGGACGTGGCCCACACAAGAAAGGTTCAAAAGATTATGAACTAGAAAATGAACTAGAATTTGCAATTCGCGCAAAAACTGGTTGGGGAAAAGTAAATGAAGCCAAGAAGAAGAAAAGCTTGAAAAACCCCAAAGACAATCCTTGCTGGGACGGGTATGAACCAGTTGGCACTAAAATGAAAAATGGAAAAGAAGTTCCGAATTGCGTCCCGAAGAAAAAATAAAAGAAGATTACCAAGCTTGGAATAAATACCCCAATCTTAGATGGACATTCAATAAATTAGAATTAAGTTTAAGATTGGGGTATGATTGTGGGCCAAGCGGAACAGATGTGTCAAATTCCGGAGAATACTGTGTTAGACCAATATATAATCTTGGCGGTATGGGAGTCGGTGCATCTTTTGTATTTTTTAATAATAACACGGATACTATAATACCAGCAGGGTATTTCTGGTGTGAACGATTTTACGGAAATCATTTAAGCATTGATTTTATTAACAAAAATAAAAAATGGACCCCTATATTTGCATGTCAGGGATTTAGGGAAGACGACGACCCACTCTATCAATTTAATCGTTGGAAAAAAATCCAAATACCAAATATAAAATTACCAGATTTTATAGAAGAAATAGATTCTAAAGAATTAAACATAGAATTTATAGGAAATAAAATAATAGAAATTCATTTACGTCATGGATCAGATTTTCCAGAAAATGCAACTGAGATAATACCCGTATGGGAGAATAAAAAATACCACCAATCTTATAAAGATTGGCAGTATATTGAAAATAAAGATAACAGTGATAGTAACTTGCCCAATACTAGGCTGGGGTTTTATTATCGTTAAACCGCCATCGGTGCTTTTATAGCAGGATGGGATTCGTAACCGACTAATTTTATATCATCCATGGTAAAATCATCTATATTTTTGATTTCCGGATTTAACCACAATGTTGGAAGTGGCAATGGCTCCCTTGACAATTGCTCATTTACCGCATCAAAATGATTTTTATATATATGAACATTTGCACCAGAATATACCAAATCTCCTACTTCCAAATCACATACCTGTGCAATCATATGTGTCAACAGTGAGTAGGATGCGAGGTTGAATGGCAAGCCCAAAAAAGAATCCGTTGATCTCATGTTGAATATACAATTCAACTTATTATTAATTACATTAAACTGAAATGAGTAATGGCACGGCATAAGCGCCATTTCGTGAATTTGATTTGCACTCCACGCAGATACAACTAACCTACGAGAATCTGGATTTGTTTTAATTTCATTTATCACCCATGAAATTTGATCTACACCTCGGCTGTTTTCGAATGTGGCATAACTACTGCCGAAGTTTCGCCATTGCGTACCATAAACTGGACCCAATTCTTTGACATATTCGTCATTGTAATAGCCGAGTGATTTTCCTTGGGCATCTGCATTTGCAGTCCATATTGTTGTTTTATCAATTAATTCATTTATTGGCTTTCCATATTGAATTTCTGCTAACCTACGCTCATCGGTGCTTCCTTCCAAAAACCACAGTAATTCTGATACCAATGGCTTCCATGCTAATTTTTTCGTAGTTACTGCTGGGAATCCGTTAGACAAATCAAATCGCATTTGGTATCCAAAAACACTTCTAGTTCCTACGCCAGTCCTGTCGTCAGTATCCACGCCGTTATCCATAATATAGCGTAAACAATCTAAATATTCTTTCATATTAATACTCCGCTCAATTCTCTCATTCTATCATTCATTGTCGTTTTTTCCAATGTTCGGTATTGAGTTTATTTGTATGGATATTGGCACTGTCAAGGTAAAAATTTCTCATTAATTTCCATTTTGGTAAAAAAACATCACAATCAAAATCGCCTTCTATCCTAGATAAATGAACTTCTTCAATTATATCAATGCAACTCTCAAATAATTGCGCACCACCAATAATCCAAATATCTGGCATTGGCTCAATACGACCTTCAATTATAGAACGTATTGCTCTGCCAACATCCTTGCTAGTAAATCTTCCATAATAGCCTTTTTCAATGTTATGGTCTGATGTAACTACATAGTTTATACGATTTGGAAGAGGCTTACGGGGCAGACTTTCCCAAGTCTTACGACCCATAACAACAACATCACCATCTGTGCATTGCTTAAACCATTTTAAGTCTTCTGGGTTGTGAGGCCATGGAAGGGCACCGTTTTTACCGATGCCCCACGTATCATCACACGCGAAAATAGCTTTAATCATCTTCGTTACCGTTTTCTCCAAGTAAACGATTCTGTTCATATTTCACAGTATCTTCAATTAGCTTCATATCTAATTCAATGTTTATATCTTGGATTTCATGAGGAAAAGAATTTATAGCATCTTCTAAACTTGAAAAGTCTGAAAGATCATTTTTTAAAAGAGTATAAACTTTTTGCTCAGTGGATAAAATTGATAACTTTTTTACAAATATAATGGGGACTTCGTTGACTTCAACGTCCCCCATTATTTGTGAAAATGCTCGTTCTTTTTTGATTATAGCCATTTAACTACTCTCAATAACAGTTTCTTTACTTTTAGCAGAGACCCTTTTTCTTTTGGTGGGTTTAAGACTTGGAGCAAGAGTATATGCCTCTTTCTCCAGTCTTTCTACCTCAGCTTTTAGTGTTTCCGCTTGCGAAATAAGATTTTTTGCCAAATCTTCATCCGTCAATACGGCGTTTGCTGGCTTTTGTTCAGAAACATTTTGTTTATCTGGATTTGTTTTTTTCTCAGATTGCATGTCGTTCGCGATTCGTTGAATGTCGCTTTCGCTATATCCTGCCTTTTGAAGTTCAATAATTCTATTAAGAACGTTCAATTTGATCTTTGTGTTGCTATTCGGAATCAACACGATATTATCAGTGTCATACTTCCTGAGCCTACCCTGCGAATGCAGCCACGGTAGTGCAGTATCACCATTGCTCAACCGAGTTCGTGCGAGAACGTTAAACAGTTCTCCTTCGCGCTGAGAAGGTTCGCTTTCAACTATGGACATGATGTCCTGGTGTGCGAAATCTGGCAGAGAATCTGTTTCGACTACTAGGCACTTGTCAGATTCAACGACCTTTCCAGTTTCATCGTATATTTCTCTAAAAACAACGACACAGCGTTTTCCAGTATTTTCTATTCTTCCTACATGTTTCATTATTGTGTATTACCTTCTTTGTTTGCCTCTTGCGCTTTTTGTTGCGTTTCAATCGTTGCATTTATAAATACAACGATTTTTTTATACAGATTAGAAATTTCAGAGGCTTCTTCTGCGCCGTATGCTCCTTTTTTAAACGCCAAATCTATGTAACTTGCTGCGTCTGCCAAATCTTTTACAGATAAAGAAACTGGCGCAGTCTCCGTATTTAATGTTTGTTCTGTCATATTATCTCCTATTTTATATATAGTTATTTATGGCACCGAAGTGCCATAAATTATTCATAGTATACCGTGGTTCCAAATGGTGCTTGAATGGTTTTTGTGCTATGTGCAACAAATAGCGTATCGCAGTAATTCGGATCACCCCAGCTATTCCAAGGCATCATGTCTGTAAACATGATAAACTGTTTTGGGTCAATGTCATTGTTTTTCATGTATTCCCAGTTGGCCATGAAGTCGGTGCCACCACCTCCGCGAATTTCATATTCGCGAATATCCTTACCGTCATCATGTGTGAACTTTTCGTAGCCATATACACGGGTATCAAATTGCCAAATACGAATAGTATATTGCTCAAACTGCTCCATGATACCGTTTACTTCACCAAGAAAATCTTCAAGTGTTTTCTGTGAAATAGAACCACTTGTGTCAATACCAATAGCAACCTCAATCTCTTGACCTGGGGTCATTCCAGGAAGGATAGCCGACATATGCCAGCCTTTGCGGTTAGGACGCATCCAAGAAAAGTCACTCTTAATGCTACTTTCAATGGATGAACGAATATGCTGACGCCAATCCATCTTAGACTCGGTAAGATTTTTGATAATACGCTTTACCTCGGATGGTAGATTACCAGCAGATGCAGACGCGGCTTGCAAAACAGCTTGGCGAATATCATCAGAAATTGATTTCGCATCTTCGGCAGAGATAGTTGGCTTTTTGCCTTTTCCATCTTTGTCGCCATTGCCTTCTTCATCGTCTTCGCCAGAACCACCAATTTCAAGGTGAATGTCAAGCGTATCTTTTTCCTCGGCACCATTTTTAACAAGGTCTTCATATACTTCTTCGGTAGCAAGTCCACGGTATTTGTTATCCAAAAGAATAGGAACAGTTGTGATTACTCGTCCAATTCGTTCACGTTCTAGCATAAGATTGATAACATAATCGCCTGCCATATTCCAAAGCTTTTTGTCACGCTTATCTACGCGCAAAAAATGTTCAAAAATACAGTGACCAAGCTCATGACCAACAAGAAAAACAATTTCGTCTTGATCAAGTTTATTCACAAAGTCGGCATTATAGTAAAAGTTGCGACCATCCGTTGCGGCAGTTGGACACCAACCGTCATCGGTGACATCAATCAAGCGCATACGCAAGGCCATCTGACCAAAGAAGGGATGCTTAAACAGCAGTTTAAGACGGGCCTTTACAAGTTTGTTTTCAGCAGTATCAGACATGATTTCCTCATCAGTTATTTATATATTTAATACTACCACACATAAGCGCGGTTGTCAAGAAAAAAAGGGGCCGAAGCCCCTTTTTGTTTATGCAGCGGCAAGAACAAGATCACCATACTTGTCAAAGAATTTCACACCATTCGGAATTTTGCGAAGTGGCAACTTCATTTTGTATTGTGTTGCCAGAACACGAACGCTCATGATGCTCATTTCCGGTTCAAAATTCTTCAGGCAGAATTCCAGCATGTTGTCCAGCTTTTCGTTAAAATCATCTTGCTCTACATCTTTGCCAATACGGTCATAAACTGTTTTAAGTTCATAGGAAAGAGAAGTTGCAAGCGAATACATTGCAGAAATCTCTTTGGTTTTTAGATTGTCAATCTTACCATCAAGGATGAGGCTAGGATCAGGCAAGAGGCTGGAAACCTCACGGTGTGCGTTGAATTTCAATGCAATTCCCTCACCAATAGCACCACTAACCATGTCAGTGATTTCCTGCGGAGAAAACATTTCTACATCATCAAGAAGTTCACTAACAAATGACCAAGAACGCGGGGTAGCAAAACTGCGATCAGACGAACTAGGATCAAACTGATGCAAGTCACGCTTAGAGAATGTCAGATAACCAACCACGTCAGGATGAATACCATTACCAAGCGCCCATTGCTGCCAGTCGTTGAAATCAACACGGACTTCGTAGTGGACAAAACGATTTGCCAGAGGCTTAGGCATACGATAAGCAACGCCCTTGTCGCTTTCACGGTTGCCAGCAGCAACAACAACAACGTTGTCAGGTAGTTCATACGTTCCAACACGGCGATTGAGGATAAGCTGATATGCAGCAGCTTGGACAGCAGGAGCAGCACCATTAAGTTCGTCCAAGAAAAGAACAACAGTATTGTACTTGCTTGCAAATTCTTCGCTAGGAAGTTCTGCAGGGGAAGCCCATTCCATCGTATTGGAAGTAGAATTGTAAAACGGAATACCTTTAATGTCAGTAGGTTCCCAAAGAGGAAGACGAACATCAATGAGGGCAGAATTCGGAATCTCTTCTACAATGCTTGCAACAAGATCACTTTTGCCAACACCGGGGCCAGCCCAAAGCATAGTGGGACGCTTTTTCTTGAAGTGATGCTTGATATACTTTTTTGCTTCGCTGAGTTTTACAGTGCGAGTTTGTTCAGTCATTTATTTCTCCATCAGTTGACTGTGTATTTGCTATGATTCGTAATCTATTTGATTTGCTCTGGGATGTCAACCCAATTTTTTGAAAGCTGCGTAGATTTCTACAAGTTCTTTTTTGTCTTCGCCGCGATATGTCGTACCCGTGTAATTTTTATACCATTCGGAAGCTTCTTTTATTTTCTCTGGTTCTGGATACAACTTAAAATCGTTATAGAACAACGACATTGTGTTTTCAGATACTATCATTGTTGAATGCTCCGACGCCATTAGTTTCAACAAGTTCTGTCAATTCGGTCATCGTGACTGATTTATTTGAATTTCCAGTAAGCTTATAATCATATCCATTCGAAATGTCCATGTTTATAACTTTTGATTTGATCAAAAGAGCTATAACAGATGTCGTTCCATACTTAACACCATCTGCAAAATCTGCACTTCTTTTAGTAGTTACTAGGTTTCCTGCTGTTTTCCCATAAGAATATGAAATAAGTGCAATAAGAATCCCAATTCCCGCTGCCACCAAACCCTGTTCCATCGTTTTCTCCTCATATGACGTTATTTATATGAGTAAGATATCACATACGATGCAATATGTCAAGCACTTTATTTACATGGTCACTGATTCTATCCATAGAGAAATATCTTCCATCATCAGCAGAGAGGAAGCGTCATTATCATCATACAATATAATTTTTTTATCTGACAGAAAATATGGTCTAGGCATATTTTTGTTTAAAATTGTTTTCTTGTATAATGAAATTTCATTATTTACCGGAAAAACATGATGATTAAATTCTTTCATCATCAACTTATTCCCAACTTCAGATAGCCTATTTCCAGAATAAGTCCCAAACATCGTATATTCCGTTATGTCAGTATCTTGATATAACTTTTGAAAATAACTAGTTATCTGGGTTCTTATACTAGACATTTCTTGACATTTTTGTCCCACTATCTAACTTGAATACCTCAAAATCAGATGTTTCAAATTTTTCATTCAATCTATCTGCTAAGTTGTAAGCATGTGCTGCACTTGGAAAAAATGTTTTTCTATATTTTGGTTGCATGTCATCTACGAATTCGCTCCCCCATTTTATACTAATAGGAGAACCTTTATAGAATACAGCATATACCCCTTCTGCGTCGAGTATTTCTTCTATTTTGTATGAATCTAATTCTTTTTTAGATATTAATACGGTTGGTTTTGGTCTAGACATGATAATACACCTATATTTTTACTATAGATGTATTTATCTAAAATTTTAATTTTTGCATCCAGCGTTTAAAAACGTAGTAAAATCATTTGGTCGTTCGCTCATTTTGAGCAAACTATATTTTCCACAAAACTTCATAAAACGTATACCAATTTGAGACGGATATTCTTTCTGAGATGCTTCTAGAATAGTTTTGTCCATTTCTTCTTTAATATGCTCCGGTTGCTGCGTTAAATCAATAAGAGTTTTATTGCGATTATAATCACTCAATACAACGTGTTCTGTATTCTCATGGTCGGTCCAACGTTGTAACATAAAATTATTCCAGTCAAACCCCTTATCATTTCGGTCAGCAAATGCTTCTAGAATTCCTACTTTATTCTTTGTTCCTTTTGTACGAACCCCAGGATAAGCACTAAAAACATTATCGCTTATGTCGCCACGAATACACTTTTCAAATAAAAGATATTCTGGGTCTCCTATAGTTTTTTGCTCACCAGTCTTGTTATCAACAAGGGGCTTTCCACTATCATTAAAAATCCCATCAATAGTAATGTGCTGGTTAGTTACACCATTATATTGTGATACATTTTCATTGAGTAATTGATAGTAGTCACTATCGGTAGAAACAATTACATGCTTTTCTTCTGGATGAAGCTGAATCCATCGTGCAATAAAATCATCTGCTTCACAATTTCGGTGCTGCAATACCGTGCATTTTGTGTCATTCCGGACATATTCAACCAGTTCCGCAAATGCTTCAAAAAACATTTCGTCTTCTGCTTTTTGGTCTGGCGACATGGCGTCACGTGCAACTTTTCTGTTATTTTTATAAGGTTTATAAAAATCTTTGCGCCAGCTACGGCCTTCTAGGCAAAATACTACGTGCGAACCGCTAAAATCTCTATAGGATTTTGCAATACTAGAAAACAGAATATGAAAAGCCATTCCTATTTTTAGTTCTGGATCGCCAGCCCTCACAACATGCCTTGCACGATAAAATAAATTCTGGGTATCAACTAAAATATAACTCATTTAAAATCTTTCTATTGTTTATCATGGAATGATAGTAACACGCTACTAGAAGCGTGTCAACTGTTATTCTGGAAGTGTGTCACTTACAACACCACGACATAAGTCATTAAACCACTGTTCAACAATTTCTTCTTCTGTGCGACCACTGTATCCCGCCTCTGTTAATTGTTCAACAAATGCACGATTCCAGTCAAGTTCAAAATATCCACTAGATGGATTGCTTTCATCTTCCATCGATATTTTTACAACATCTACCCACGGCTCACTTGAATTATATTTGTTTTCTATTTCTACTAAATTATTATCTGGTTTATTTTCTTCTTTTTTAGAAAATAAATTCTTAAACCAACTCATTTTATATCCTTTATTTTTTTGGAGTCCAGTGTTCTAAACACCTTGCCTCATACATTCCATTGCTGCCAACATCAACACGATTTCCTGTGTCATATAGTTTTTGTGTTTTTGCGGCAGGTTGACCGCAAGTGTTACAGTAACTTCGCAACTTAACAACTTCATCACTCATTGCTAACATATTTGCAGACAGAGCAAATGGCATACCGGAACTATCTTGGTCCAATCCAGACACAACCACATGTATTCCACTCAAAATCCATTTCTTAATGTAATCTTGTATTTCTGGATCAAAAAATTGTATTTCGTCTATGAATATAGTATTCATATTCTCTGCTTCTTGTAATACCGTATTGTCGTTAAATATATTGTTTTCGTCAATAGAACCAAGATGCAAATAATAACATTCAAACTTGTGACCAGTATGTGTGACTATTTCTTTATTTTTACTATAACGATTATCTATAGCGGGCTTAATTACCATCAATGGTAGATTCTGGTGATTTAACCAAAGAATTCTCTTCATTAATTCACTAGTTTTGCCAGCATACATTGGACCCATAATAGAAGTAAGTGTTCCTATCATTTTTCAACATTTCCGTCTATAATAACTTCGTATACTTGTAGATTTTTCAAAATTATCTCATATCCTTATTTTATCGCTTTTAATTCTGGATTTTTCTCTTTATATTTCATATAAAACTTCTTTAAAATTGGGGGCACAACGGCCCCCTATTATTTAGATACCCAAGGATGATTATACGTAGAAACATATATTTTTAGTTTCTTCGGGCTTCTATCATTTGATAGTTTTATACCCACATCGTAAATGATAGTTCCTTCTTTTATAGTATAAGTGCTATTAAAATCACGAATTGCTCTATCTCTTTTTAGGTCAAAAAGATAATTGGTAAACAGTCTGTCCACTGGTCTCCACTCATTTCTAGACAAACGCCCATCGTATGGTTCAATAATTTTAAGTAGATCGTATTTAATATCACTTAGTGCAACTAATTTATTCATGTTTTTCTCCATATATTAAGCAGTTAAAGCTGGTAGTATATAATTGTATTGACCAATTCCGCTATCAACACTTATTTGCAAAACTCCCAAATCGCTTAAAGACATTTTACATTTCCCAGACATACCCAAGTCTAGAATAGCTAATACTTTTGCCAATGGCCACTGATATTGTTCTTTGTAGTCACCAGAAACATCAGTTGCAAAAATACGTTTTCCCGAAAAACTGCTTTTTTCTGAACCAAAAGTAATTACAAGGTCTCCGTTATCTGTTTTCAACTGAAAAGTTGTGTCGCTGCCTCCATAAATCGCAGCAGCACTTTGTAGTTCACTTACTTTTTGTTTTGTTGGTTCTATTTCAACATTCCAAGTAGCACCTTTAAATTTTACAGTTTTTAAATTCTGGTCAATAACCTGCTTACTCATAAACCGATAACGGTCTGTGTTGCCATATACATCTTTAAACAGTAAACTATCAGGAATATTTTCCCCATTTCGTTCACGATGTTCTACCGATACGGTGGAACCGTCTACACGGTAATTCGAAAGATTGAGAACTCCTTTAAGGAATTTTAGGTTTCCGAAACCGATTTCATTACCAATTTCACCGATAGGATCATGAATCTTTCCTTTAACAATAACAGTCTTATCTACATCCATTGTTTCAATTATGGTTTCTTCGCTGCTATCTGTTATTTTTACATGCTCAATAAAATTAGTAGCGGTATGCTTTACAATATCAGCTACTATATCTTTTAATTCAGCCATTTTTATATTTTCTCCATTATTAGTATTAATTTGTAGTATAATAATAGCACAGTAATGAGCTATTGTCAAGATTAAAATTCGAACAATTCGTCAAAATTTGTCTTGTTGTAACTATTTTCTATCTTCCATTTTAGAACACCGATAAGATTTTTTACTTTTTTATCAATGATCGCTTCTTCCATAGCATCCACATCAAAGGGCAATTCCTTAAACCAATGCGGAATACGCGATTCGTCAATAGGAATTGCAACACTAGTAAATCCAAGTTGATTTTGTTTTAATTTACAAACAATAGTTTTCATGCCATCGCTAATACGCATACTAAAGTTATCATTATGCAAATCAAGAAGACGATTATAGTTTATCGCTGCACGAACGTGCCCAGGTATTCTGGCCTTTCCTTTGTAAATTTCGTCACCGTCTTTATCTTTGCCATATTCTAAACCAGAATAATATGTGAGTTTATTCACTCTTTTTGGCGTTCCTATTTCCCAAGGTTTCATGTCTCTAAAGACTTTTCTGAAATCTTTAATTTTAGAAATAATATCTTCTTCGTTGCTACCCTCTAGGATCATCAATAGAATGTCTTTTAAGAAATTCTGCATAAACGTAGGCGTATCGCTTCTTTTAAGATCAAGACCCATGGCTTTTACTTTACCGGGTGTATTGCCGCTATCTTCTCGGAACCCTTCATTGTCATAAACCATGATGGCATATCTTTTCTTTTTAATGAAAATTGCCTTCGAACCAACGATTTCACGACCTGCCGCAATAGTATGATTAAAGCTATCAGGACAACGATGATTGTTTCTCATGTATTCAGGAAAAGTTTTATTAACTTCTTCACAAATTGCATCATAAAGTTCTACAACAGTATCCCTATCCCATTTTACTTCACCACTTTCTATCTGTTCCTTGTAAATCGGATAAGCACTAAAATACGAACTATCGGTGTCGCAATAAATAACTGCTTTGCCTTTATAGTCATAATCTCCTGTAACGACTTGATTAACCATCGCAGCCATGTGCCTATCTATACAACGACCAGTTAGCGTAGTGCTTTGTCCAAGACGAGCATCAAAGAAACGGCTACCTACATTCAGAAGTGCGCCATACAGGGAGTTAAGCAAAATTTTCTTAACAAGTTGACGCTTATCCCAAAACTTAAACTGTTCTTCGTCTTCTCCTTTGAAAGATTTTGCTTTCTTTTGTAATTCTTTACGCTCACTATACCATCTTTCTAGCAAACCTGGAATAATACCTTTTATTTCTGTTGTAAATATAGTTCCATTAGAAGTCAGCATCCAAGGGTGTCCTTCTGAAAATATAATTTTGTATATTTCCGCACCAGTGCCTTCGATAATTTCTCCATTTTGAAAATCAACTTTTAACAGTGTTTCGCGGTCTCGTTCCATGACAAGTTCGTATTCTCGTGTGGCAAACTTTCCATCCCAAGCCTCACTAATTTTTTCAAACTGTGATAACATCTGTGAGGTCAAGTCTAGCCGAATTTGTCCGACTAGCGTTTCAGGACTCATATTTAATGCACGAAGAATACTAGGATAAAGTGAATTCAAGTCAATGCTACCAATCCATTCATGTATCCCTGTTTTTGGAACAGCGACGTAGGCACCAGCGACCGACTCGTTTTCGTTTATTTTATTTTCAGGTTCTTCGCTATCTACGAAAAAATCACGGTCATCGTAATCATACAAGTCTTCTGTTTCTATTTTCTTAGATTTTTTTGAAAACTTGTCGTTATTCTTGCGAACACGATCTGGAACAATCATTCCTCGTTTATGTGCTTCGTTCACAATAGCTTGGTCAATTTGCGCAACAGACCCCATTGTTGTTGGTAAGATAACGCAGTTATCATGCGCAATAACATTGGCAAGATCAATGAATTGCAATTTTTTATCAAGATTTACCAACAAATCAACGTCTTGGCGGTTATAATCAATGAATTTTTCAAAGTCTTCGTTGTATAGTTTATCCAAAGTCCCTTCGTATGCTATCTTTCGTTCGTTCAATTCGTATTCGCCAATTGCATCCAAACTATAGCTGTGCATTTCGTGATATGTATATTTTCTATATAATTCCAAATAATCAAGATGCTGGCGTCCTACAAGATCGTAGGTTTCATTCATCTTACCATACATTTCATATTCCCGACGACTAGGATATTGATCCCAAAAACACAATTTCCTATTATATTCTCTTCCAAGTATACGAGTAATTCTATTAACTGTATATGGGATATCAAAGCCTGTGCTGTTCCAACCACTGAGAACATCAACGTCATCTATCAAGTCAAGAAAAGTCAGTAGCAAATCTTCCTCAGAATCCATAAGATACGAATCTGGAAATTTGTCCATTATTTCTTTTGCTTGCTCAGTAGTCAGTGTTTTTGGCTTCACAGCTAGGCAAATAGTTTTACCCAAATGTGTCAAATGAAGTGCAATTGCAGTAATAGGATTGAATGGATCGTCTGGCGGGGCAAATCCCAATTCTTTATTAAAATCGACTTCCAAGTCGAAAAATCCAAGGTTAAGTTCGGGAGCATCTTTTCCAGTATAATTCTCTTCAAGAAATCTAAAAAGAGGATTTATGTCGCTTTCGTATAACTTTTTGTGACTATTAATCTTTTTCTCACGGTTGAATTCTTTCTTGTTATTGCAGGTTACTTTGGTCAATCGTTCACCAAAAATGCTAGTATATTTTCCCGTTGTGTCTGGATAATAAAAGACATATTTTACTGGAAATTTTGAAAATATTCTCTTTCCATTTCGTCTTTCAACTATGTGAATGGCGTCCTTTTCTCTATCTAAAAACGCATCAATATAACTCAATATATTCTCCTTAAAAAATAAAACAGACCGCTAATGCAGTCTGTTGACAGTATATTATTGCGAAACCGTTTGTAAGATAGAATCCAGTTCATCAAACTCTTCGCGCTGTTTTTGTCCATCTGCTTTGTGTGCAATTTTAATTGCTTTACGAAACAGCGCAGGTTTAATATCAAGTTCTTCGGCAACCGCTTTTACCGTATCGCTTAGGCCACCTCGCAGAGCTTCTATCTCTCCGGTTATGCTTACGCCTTCTTTGATAACTTGTTTAATTTTTGTTTTTTCAGAATCGTTAAAAACTCTTGTCATATCTTCTCCTATGTATGATTCGTAAGATATATTATACACGAAAAATACATAGGAGTCAAGTATTATGCGTCTATATTTTTTAAACGTTCAACATCATAATCATTCGCGGTGCCCCGGATTTGATAATCACTATAAGCCATATACCCAAGTTCAGCAGTGCCATACGCTTCAAAAACTTTTATTTCGGTTCCAGCGCCAAACGTTCCGGTAGGGATTTGTGTTTGAATTTTTATGGAGACATCTGTGTAATTTCCATTAGATTCATACAACGGATCAAGAAATGCATATATTGACGGAGCATAGACAAATTTATAGATAAAATCAGTTGAGGAATAATTTGAAATATTTGCAATATCCCAAGTTTTAGTAAAAAATTCTTTAACAACTTCGACATTTGGTATTTCTTCTTGAACTGCACGAACAGAAAATGAGTTTGCGTTTATGAAATTCGAAAAAACGTTTATTTCAAAATTATATAATGGTATCCATTCACGATATCTAACTCTTATAGGAATCGTAACAACGTCCTTCCAAACTCCTTCTTCCTGAACATGTTCTGGGTCTCCTGCCGAATATACATCAGCCGTTACCGTAGTAGAATATCTCGAACCAAATGAAAGAGATTTTGAAACACGCTGACCACCAGTATATACCACATTTTCATCTGGATTAGCTGGGTCGTAATACACATCGGTCATAGTGTCACTTAGTATATAATTAAGATTATAAAGTCTAGGTTGTTCTGGGTCATGATCAGCAGGAAGAGCTTTTCTTCCAACTTGCAATGAAGCTGTCAAATCTTCCGCACTAGTAGGATTAATAATAGATAAAACACTAGAAGGAAAATTATCACCTGGGATAATAGTATTAAACATAGTATTCAACTGTCTTCCTTGGTAGTCTAGTTCACTATCATTGAATTCAATTAAAGTATATGTATCATATGCATATGTAATTTTTACAATTTCGTCATTAACTATATGTTCCAAAATTTCATATGTTCCGCCAGCTTTTGATTTTCTTTCTGTTTTTACGATTTTAGTATTTTCTCCAAAATATGTAACTGGAGCTATTCCTTGTCGTAACGTAGCAGGTGTTATTATTTTTTCTAAAGAGGTTCCTTCAGTTACATCGTCCACTGTTGCAATCCAATCACCAGAGGCGGTCGCAGCACTTACATCTCCCAAAACAACTGCATTCCCCGATAGCTGGATGCTAGAAGCATTTATATTTCCATCAGTATCAACAACAAAGTTATATTTTGTTAAATCGTGTTCTTCGCCGTTATCGCCAGTAAATCCTACAGCAAAATTATTTTTTGCAACTGTGGTGGATTCTGAACCAACCCAAAGTTTGGAATCATTTGCAAAACTTCTAAGAGAAAAGAAACTTGATTGATCATCTGGGTCACTGCTTGGCCTAAATGTGAATCCAGGACCATTTCCGTCAAATTGATTTTGTTCTAAGTATACATCTCCCAACCCAACGTCAACTGTTAATTCGTTTAACATAGTAACATAATAATAATGCAAGTTATATGAACGATCATAATTTAAATTTATACCCTTCTTAACAAGGGGATAATCCGAAACCATCAGTCTACCATCTGGCAATCTTTCGGCTGTAGTCCCATAAGAACTTGGTATCCATTCTTGATCGTCGGTTGAAAGAATGTAAACAACTTTTCCATTAACTATAAATTCCATAGTTTTATGAAGAGTTCCCACATTGTCGTAGCGATTTCCCATAAAAAAGCGATTATTTTGGTCAAATTGTAGAATATTCAACCACTGGCCTTCTGCATAGATATAAAGATAATCCTTTGTGGTATCATACCAAATGTCGCCTTCGGCAGATGCGTAATTTAGGGTGGTGTCTCCGGTTATTTCTGGAGGACCAAACGCATTCACATTGCTTGAATTTACATTTTTCCATTGACTACTTGTATTATAATATTTTAGCAAATCGTTCTGGGAATCATACCACATCTGGCCATGAGTCGGAGCCTCTGGTGGTGTCGGGCTTGCAAAATTTTCTACTAAGTGTAAAAAGTTTTGCGCAATATATTGCCCGTAGCCGCCGACACTTCTTCCCAGCAATGCCAAGTCTGTAGTTGCGTTTATTGTTCCATCTTCTATTATTAATGGAACTTTTGATAAATCGGAATAATTTATTGAATAACTCATATTATGTCTCTCATACTTTTGGGAACCTTTGCTTTATTTCTTGGATTTTGTCAGACCATTCCTGAAGTTCAATTTCTCCACGATGGGCTTTAAAGAATAGCGGATCAGATTCTTCGCGATACGCCTGCATCCTGTTTGCATCAGTTTCGGAATTCTTTTTTTCTTTTAATTTCGTTATGTCTGCTGTTATTTTTGGCATATTAAACCACCTCTACTTTTACAATATGTTCATAATACGGAAATGGCGGATCAATTTTTAATTTGTATAATCCAGCTAATGGTATATCCAACTCCAACGTTCCGTCAGAAATCGTAGCAAGAAAATCATCATCAATATAAACTGAAGTTTCGTTAGGAACATTTTCAAATATAAAGGATTCGTTCACCGAAACCGAAATCCCCGATTGCCAAGTGTTTTGTGGCCTTTTTTTTACTTTTTTTGTAACTAGATCAACATAATGCAAATTTGATTTTACAAGTCCACCCACTTTTACCAACTCGCAGTTATTTCTTAACCTAACCTGACTTATATCGTCAACGCATCCTGACGTTTTTATCATTCCAGTTGTTTTATCATACGTTATATAATGTTGCATTCCATTTCCTTATCAATATAAAAGTATTTATGTTTAATTATCTGTACTGTTAACATATTTTACCACACAATCGTTGCCGTTCCACTCGGATTACTTACGTCGAGAGTATTTGCAAAATATACAAATTTGTATTCCCAGTTGTCTGGGACAGTGAAATTAATATTAATGAACTGCGGGGTAGCACCAAAATTAACAAGATCGCTCGTTCTTGTTCCTACTATTTGCCAATTAGAACTCGAATTTTGTCTAATATATGCGCTAACAGTCAACGAACCTACTGGTTCTCTGTCAGAGACTTGGCCAGCAGTAAACCTAGAGAAAACCTGTGCCGTATACGCTGGATACTGTATAGTGGTATATACCTGATCTGAAACAATACTTTGTATTATTTCTGTTCCACCTTCTGGAGGCGGGATTGTTCCAGTTTCTGCCTGTGGGTTATCATAATATACATTTATATCAGGAATATCTGCCGTACTTCCGTCAACTGTAGTAACACCGGATGCCAGTGTTTTTATCGCAACTTTAATTTCAGTTACCCTAGAATTAAGAGTTCCCATTCTCGTAATACCAGACCTTTTTTCATCTGGGGACGCGTATGCTGTGTCTACGGTGTCGGTGGACCATACTTTAAAAACTGTCCCATCGTTCATGTTTATCATTAAACTTTGTTCTTCAGAAACCGGATAGGGATCATCGCCTTGCGGCCCCGTGCTATATGACAAAACATTACCAGTATATTCATAGTCGTCAACAAATAAAGATATATAATATGGACTATTTAAGTAACTTGTAAATTTCCAATCTACGAAGACAGATGAAGAATAAGAAGGTATGTTAAAAAAAACATATTCGGAAATAGTTGTACTAGGAACAACTGTTTCACTTGTTATAGCACTAGGAACACCGCTTGACCCGTCTGCTCCTGACGAACCACTGTATCCAGTTGCATTTTCTCCGGCAGAACCAGTATATCCAACTTGAGCGATTCCTGGGGTTCCTGGCGCACCTTTTGAACCCACATATCCTACAGGCCCAATCGGTCCAGTATCACCAAGCAATCCTGGAGTACCTGTAGCGCCTACCGGACCAACGGGTCCAGTAGCTCCACGGCTTCCGGCGTATCCCGTGGGTCCAGGTGGGCCAATAACAAACCCAGTCTCTGGATCAATGACTGCTCCTGGAGGTCCTGGGGGTCCTGGAGGTCCTTCTGAACCTCCTGTATTGACAAATGCCCAATATCTTGTTCCATTCGTGTTTCCCAAAAGGGCATAACCATCAGCCGCAGGAAGTCCAAGATTTGGTTCACTTTCCGCAGGCTTAACATAATCATATCTGACTGCCGTTAATTCATCAAAATCAGTATTTTTGTAACGGCCAGTTATCGGATATCTAGATTTATAACCACTCATTTATTTTCCTTACTCATTTGCCGATTCATTCAGACTCATAACGAAATCAACAGAATCTGCAATATTAGATTTTATAATAATTTGATCGCCCTCGGTCAAAACCATTCTTCCAGAAATAATATCCATTACTTCATTTGCTGGCAATTCAATATTTGGAATAAGATAATAACTTGTTCCTGCTTTTGAAATTCTTACGTTTAGTGTCGCTGGGTTTCCAGTATAATTTGTGCATATAGCCGACAGCACGATAGAAGAAATTCCCGAAGGAACCGTGTAAGCTATCTGGTCAACGGTTGTTACTTTAGTAGCAACATTTAAAAATTTGTTTAACGGTAATAATGGTGAAGCCATTTTGTTTTCTTACTCCTGTAATGCCAATATATAAGGTGTCAGTATTCCATACAAACTTCTACGGAAAACGCGCCCTTCAATTGTTCCTTTAGCTCTATTTATGGTGAAATCAGTTCCGATTTTAAAATCTCCACGTTCATCAGTTCCGGTAAAATATACTTTTCCGCCATTTTCTTGCAATACTTGATTTTCAACAATCGCTGTGCCTCCAAGATATGGCAGTGAGGTATTGATGTCAGTTCCGGCACCTACCCATTCAAATGTATGGCCCGATGCGGTTATTAAACTGTATTGATGAAAGTTAGTCGCATCTCCCAATGCATAACTTCCAGTTGCAGCTTCTTCAAACGTGGCGGTAACAGTGTATCCATTCTCAATTAACTCTAGAACTATATCATAAAGCGAATCTGCGCGCTGTTTTTGCGTTTCGTTTGTTACTGGCAGAGCAGTGATTTGCGGCTGCGAAGTATTAATTGGAGATATATTTACACTACCAAGTATGTCTCTTGTAATATTTTTCAAGTAGATAAACATATCTACATATTTTGTTCTGTCGGGTTCTGGAATCTCCATAAATCCTCCATTAAAGAATTCGTCAGCAGCATCTGCTGTTTCTTTATTTGAAAAATAAAGAATATCATATATCATGGCGTTGTATATGTATTCTATATTTTCGTTAAATTCTGCAATATCGTATATATAACTTGGATAATTTGCGCTCATATATGCCGCAGCTTCTGCCACGACAAATGGCCTATTTGCTATAAGCATGTTTTTTGCATATACCGCATTTTGATTTACTACTTCTGGATCAGTATACGCTGGGTCAACTGCAGATAATTTACCATTTTGAAGAATGTTTAGTATTATGTTGAAGTTTTCTGCAATTCTACTAGTAACTGTATTCGTTCCGGAAAACAAGGATAATACTTTGTTTTTTAAGAAATCAATTGCATCAACTGTTTCTGTTAATTGTAAATCAATTACGTCGGTAGCAGAATTTTTGTAATAGCTTATTCCTGCAACAGTAGATAGATAAGTAGAACCAAACACCATATCATCCGCTATAGAATTAAGTACAATCCCAACATCTCTGGAACACAAGAATTGATCAAAATCCAAGTCTGGATAATTAGTAACTATGAATTCAATGGTTTGTGATTTTAAAATATCTGCATTGTCCAATATAGTCTGACGTGAGTTTTGCAGTGTGGAAGACTGTGTGGTATAAGATGGAGAAAATATTGCGGTATTATCTATACTTAAATCACTTGTTTCGAATACGGTATAATAATTTGCATCTCCGGCAAAACTAACGGCATCGCCAATGGTAGGCTTTCTTGTTAAATTGTTAAAGGTGAAAATATTAACCGCATCTTGCGAAACTACATTAGCGGTATATATTGGTGAACTAACGCCGTCACATGCAAGTGCGTAATTCCCAAAACTCGAATTGCTGTTAGTCAACGAACAAAATCCACCACTTTCACACATTATTGCTTTATCACAGCAAATAGTAAATACAGAAACCAATTGAGTATTTCCGCGATTAAGCATATGAATACCAATACCACCTTGATTATATTGGGTGAATGCATCAACAACCATAGATTTTAGACCTTCTGTATGGTCTCCGTCAACTCGCATACCCGTTCCTGTTGTCGTTATGCTTGAACAATTTTGCACATATGGGCTAGTGGTTATTCTTCCGGCACTTCCATCAGGAGGAAACGCAATAGCAGCACTTGGCGATACATGATTTCTAAATGTCATATTTGCAAAATAGTCTGCATTCTTAACCCAAAATATATCTTGGTCTGCATTTTGTGGCATTATGTTCACTGAACGTAGATTATCACCAACAATAGAAACATTCTCTGGAACTACAACCGGATTGTTTATTGTGTATGTTCCGCTTTTTACAAAAATAGTAACAGGATGACGATATTCCGTTGCTTCTGTATCAATTTCGTGTATTCTCTCCAACGCACGGTCTATAGTCAAAAACGATTGACCAAGAGATTCTCCAGTGTTAGAATCACTTCCACTTTCAGAAACATAATATACATTTTTAACAGTTGGACCTGCATCGCCGCCCTCTGTCAGACCTTTCCATTGTGTTCCGTCGTAAACTTTTAACAACTGCTCATCCGATTTATACCAAATCTGGCCTTCTACTGGATTCAAAGGAGGATCGCTATATGCAAAATGCTCAAGTAAATGAACATAATTTTCTGCAAAAACTTCGCCATATCTTGTGTAGTTTTTGCCAACTAGGGAAAGAGAAGTAGAATTGTCTAATTCGCCAATGTTAACCAATATAGGAGTTTTTGCGGGATTGCTGAAATCAACGGTATATATCATTTTATGCTCCTATAGTCAGTCTTAGTGTATAAATTACTTGAATTCTTCTATTTTGCGATTTCAAAACAGGATGGAAGATAATATGTGTTAGATATTCGTCGTTTATAGTTTTTAGTGATATTTCATTAAAAATATAATCGCTACTTATATTGTCGGTTGTATCAAACTCTGGATAACCGCTCGGCTCACTATAATCCAGTGTAGAGGTAATAATCGTATCACTATAATTATTGCCGTCTATATAAGTATAAGAAATATTATTAAACTCATCAACGACCGGATCATTTTGAACAATCTTTGAATAAGTTTCGTTGTATAAGCTTCCGGCTGAACCGAATGTTTTTGTAGGTTTGTATGTTATATTTCCCAAACTATCAATATTCACTCCACCATTGCCAAAAGCCATAGAATGAATTCCTGCACCACTTCCAGAATTTGCCAAAATCTGTGAAATAATTTTGGCAAAATTCTGATAGTTTACTGCATTGCGTTTATCTAATATAACAGAATTATTGTCTAAATTGACGATCTTTACGTGACCTTCTACATTAAAGTTCATATTTTCAGTATCATTTATCATTTTATCTTCCTGTTAATATATGATAGTATTTATTAATTAAAATTGATAGCATCATACAGTATAGTGCTCAATTCAATCGGTGGATAATCCACATTTTCATTATTGGTATAAAGCATATCGTCGCCTGCTATATGGTCTCGTGGCGCAGTTCCGCCAGTCCCCCTTACACAATTCAAAAGAATATTTCCAATTACATTTTTATACTCAATTCTTTCACCGTTTATCCAAGCTACGCCAGAACTTTTAGATATAGTGTTTCCAGAATTAAACAAGAATTTACTTCCATCATCTACCTCTATAGAGGTATCAGTTTTGAGTATATTATTTGTCAATTGAGAAATATCAGTGTTTTCAGATATACTATACGAAATTTTGTTTTTATTGTTTACATGCATAACATATTGCTTAGTGGTGTCGGTTTCTGTGTCTCCTACCTCATTTCTAGTAATGAAAATACCAACCGCATCTCTCATTCTTGATGGAATTAGTTCTTCTGAAAATTTATCATTACTATAATCCATGACGTTGCCATCATATATAAAATCATATTCGGTAGTTATCATGTCAGATGTTACCGTATCAATATCACCTTGTTCAGCAAATGTGTTTGTTAATATTACATCCCCATTATACACTGCATCAGTTGACACATCAGAGTAATTCAAAGTGACCGATTTTATGTCATCTAATTCTGCAATTCCTATAGTCGTACTATCAATGATATTTTTTCTATTCGTAAAATCTCTCATCTTGCTAGTAAATGGCTTCACATCTTGGATATAATCAAGAACATTTTGTATTATATCTTTCTTATACTTTTTGTCTTCCGTAAATTCATTTTCAAGAACAAATTTAAAGTAAGAGGATTTGACTGCCCAATTTACAAAATCTTGCTCACTATGAACATATCTAAGCATAGTAAACCAAAGTTCATTGTATAAACTTTTTAGTTCTCCATTAAATACCGTTTCATATAAAATATCTAGCATTTTAAAGAAATATGGACCAGTATCTCTATCCCAAGAATCAACATCCCATAAATCATCAGACCACGTTCTTGATGATGTTTTTGGATTCCATATGTCATCAGAAAAATGGATCGTAGCTTTTTCGTGGTATATCAAATTCCACGCAACACCATCATACATATATATTTTTGACCGTTTGATGTCATCTTCTGGGTCTTTGATCCCTATAATTTTTAGTGTTTCTCCCAAAGAAGGATTAATATTTCCTATTTCTTCTGCTGTTTGAATAGTATAATTTATTTTTGTTATATTTTTATAGTCCGCCGTATACCAGTCTGTATATGTATACATATCAGATACTTTGTATTCAACGAATGAAGAATCAAACACTTTACCAGTAGGATGAAATACTGTATTAAAAGAATAATACCAACTTGATCTTATTTCATACATATTAATCATTTTTAAAGTCTGATTTAATTTTTCAACAAACGATCTTCTTGCATCTGAAACATTTTTAAACCAACTTTGACCGAATTTTGATATACCATTTTTAACCAACGGATGTTTTTTATAATCTGGTATATTTTTCAATGACTTTATATACAATTCTCCGTCAATATTATCCAAATTGTCTGGGAATATTCTCGACCAATCAGTGTCATCCCATAAAGCATCATCCCATGTGTATCCATAGCTTTTTATATCCCACACATCTTCGTTTTGTATAGCATTTAAAAACTTTAGTTCATGCCACACACCATCGTACACAACAGGGTTAACAGATATTTGCGGCGCAGGGGTAACGGCGGTGTTATTTGACATGGCGATATAATAGCTATCCTCATATTTTACCACGTCATCCTTCTTATAATTTTTTAATGGCATCCAAGGAGAATAAGTTAATTCTATATCATAATCCGTATATCCCGCAAGACTGTCTCTGAGCGATTTGTGCAAATCATAGGGTATCTTTTTTTCCTTTTCTTCCTCAGAGAGAATGATATACTCTTTATGATAACTATCATCGCTTTCTTGGAACCATACATTAATAATAGATTTATCACATGCCAAACAATCTGCCAATCCAGATAAAATTATTGCATCATTGGAAATTGCTGCAATCCAATTAATACCGTATGAACTAGGATTTCTTATTATATTTTCCAAATCAATCGTTGTGTATCTTCTCTTGCTATTCGGGACAGTAGTTTTGTTTTTTACCCAGTAATAATAATAAGTTTCATTTATTCCGCGTGAACGGTCAAATGTCGTTTTTTCTGTCCAGTAATATTCTTTGTCGCCATATCTTCCGATTCGGTAGTACGGAGTTCCGGTAAGTTGAATGCCACCAACTACTGCATTTGAGATAACCTCTTCTTCGTAAATATCTGGCGGAACTGTGCTTTTTGTCCATTCGTACACATCAATGCTTGAGGTTGGATACAGTTTTCCCCAATTTTGTTGACGCCCATCAAGAGACCCCTGTTCATAATCCATATAAACTGCGGTTGACATATCCCACCACGTTTTTCCGACATGATCGTCTGCCCAATAATTGTCCATGTCTATTTTTTCATCAGTATCCGTAGAATCCGTATATCGTGCATTGTCATATATACTTTTTATATCAATTTCTATTTCAGCAATTCCAGGTATTATTCCTTTTACTGGATCAAATACTTCAAATTCTGTTTTTGTTTGCATTTTTCCATAGTCATACGCGTATGCAGATTTTAGTTTATAATTGTCTGCCATTGGTTCGAATTTTCTTATCAATTCAAAATAAACAGCACCAAATAAATTCACGTCAATACAACGATACGCCGCTGGAATACCCGTATCTTCATAAGAATCTACATATGCGTACATTCCTGGTTTCCAACCATAAATTCCAGAATGATATTTTTGATCAAATCCGCTATCAAGCATCTGCTGTGTGTTTGAAAACCTAACTGGCCTTAATGGAAAACATTTTCCATAAGAACCATTATTTTTTATATAGCTCTCTATGAATATTATGGTATCTGAATATATGGCAGTTACACGATGAATGCCGTCTACATTCGGAGATGAATTTGATGCAGTTATAACTACATAATCATTGACTTGTAAGTTATGAGGTTTTAAGAATTTTATCATCGCATCATCGTTTGAAAATGTGCCAGGACATATTTCAAAAATTTCAAGATCAAAATCCATAGCTTGGTAAACATTATATCCAGAACTTCTGCTTGTGTTTACAATAATTGGGTCTAGATTATTGTTTACCCATATATTAAAGTCAATAGGATCGGAGATAGTTGTCCATTCAGATGAATTGAACGTATTGCTTATACTACCAGCACTTTCATTTGTTCCAACAGTAACGATAGAATCGATGTCAGAAAACCCTAACACAGAATTTGCGGTTCCTGCACCTATGTCTATCTCTGCGACAGACGCGGATATAACAACGCTACCATTTATGTTTGATGCAACAACATTTTGTATATTTTCGTTGTTTATTTGCTCAACAACATCATTGACATCTAAATCCAATAATATAGTCCCATCCACGAATTGTGAAGCATATGTTCCCGCTACCAATCCAATATCAGAATTTGCAGTCCCTTCTCCTATGATGAGTTCAGGGTTACTACTTGTTATTTTTAAATATCCGTTTTGAGAAGATGCAACAATTCCATTTATTGCATAAAAATTTATTGTGTTTATTAAATTTTCCAAAGACACGAAATATTCAGTAGTAACCAATTCGTCTAGAACATTATATACATTTATTTCGTTTTCAAATCCCAAATTCGTACCAGTTGTATCAACAATGATGGACAAACTTCCGGTGTTTTGCGCTAACGGTATATATTTAACAATTTGTAACTTATCATCAATTATATTCGCAGCATAAGAATCCGACAAATTCAATCTTGAAAAATAATTATTTATTTTATCAACGATTTCTTGAGAATCTAAAGAAACACTATCAGTTGTACCAAGAATAGCAATATTGTCACTGCCGATTATGATACCACCAGATTTTATATATCTGGAAATTTTTGTAATATATAAAGTGTTTTCTATAGATTGTATCATAGTATTCAACGTTGTACTCGAAACTTGCGTAACACCATTTTCTATAGTAATACCAAATAATGTTTCGTATATACTTATTTCGTTCTCATAGAATGCAACAAACTCATCATAATAATCTTCAAATCCATTCAATGAAGAATAGAAATTTGTAAGATAATTTATATTAAACCCGTAATTTTCGTATATTCCCGAATAATAATTATTTAAGAAATTTTTCCAATCTTGTAAAGAAGTTTCCGAAATATAAGACTGCCTAAAAGCATTCATTTTAGTTGGGATATTACCTAGATATAGACCGGCTGAATCTAATCCAACATTCTGTAAGTCTACATTTACTGAAGACAACGCAGTAAATAAAGTTATTTTTGAATTAAGCAACTCATCAATATTACTCAATCTTATACGATAGTCGTCGATTATAATTTGATCTAAATACTCTCCAATAACACTAAAATCGGCAAGTGTTCCAGTCGCAGTAATTGAATTTGATGTAGGAGTTACATTAGTAGCCGTGGAGCTAGATAACACTATTGTGTTTCCATTGATCGATAGATTTTTCCCGACATTTGTGACAGGATTTGCAACTGTCGAAATATACTCATAAGGCACGTATTCTGCAACACCTTGGGTTTTTTCAAAAGTTATATCGTAATAAGTTATTTCAGTTTCATCTGCTTGTCTTACTCCTATTATAAATGTAGAACCAGACGAAACAATTGGAAATGTCACATTTCCTCTAATGTAACTCTGTGATGCTATCTGATTATATCCAGTTGTTTCTAACAAATATTGATATACTCGCGGACCTTTTCGAACTATATCACCTTTTTTGTACGAAACGTTACCAGACCATAGCGGAACATTTGCATAATCGCTAGAGTATTCATAAACTTCCAGCATATCACCAATACCGCCAACCACATAATCTACTTCGCTCTCAAACGGAATTCCAGAAGTTTTTGCAAAGTTTTCAAAATATTTAATATCATCTGCATTTCTCAAACTAAATGGTTTTGGCGGCAACGTTGGTATTGGATTTTCAAAATTACCAGATATATAGCTACTGGAACCTTTTGGTATATCAATGACGGTATCATATGGATCGTCATAGCTCGTGTTGTTATTAAAACGTATTATCTGTGGATCAGATTTAACCAAATCACGAGGGACCTCTACGCGAATTGCATCAGAAACGTTCTTATCGCCATAATCTTTTGAAAATATCATCCAGTCTTCAGAAATAGTATCACTATTATTCGCGAATATGTTTTTATTTTTTAATATGGCGTCAATGCTTTGTGTGGTTCCTTTGTATTTTCTTACACCTTTTGAAAATTCGTAAGCCGAAGTTTCGGTGTCGGTAAGATCGATAAAATATGGCTTCTCTTGGTATCCAACTGTGTATTTGTCTGTATACCTAGTCAGCGTATTAAGAGTTTTGTTGTAAGAATTCAAAATATCGTTTTCTATTTCTCTGATATTGCTATCAAAGTTGTTTACTATTTCGCTTTCAGTTACCAAGAAACCAGGAACATTAATTCTTCCATTCCAGTTTTTGGTTCGCTCTCCCTTTATCTTTATTCTATCGTTGAATAATCCGGTTTTATTATTTTGAATTATATCACCAAACCGTGTTTGTTGATTTATATGCAACAAATGTTCATATTCTATCAGGTCTATGGTTATCCCGTAGATTTTTTCTGTTAAATTCGCCTCATTTTTTGGTTTTATTTCAGTAAAATTCTCCGATCTATAGAAAATAAAATTATTTGGAGATATAGGAGATTTTAGGACGTTAGAAATCGGATTATTAAATGAATCATAATCTGATATTTCTTTTACAATTCCAGTCGAACCTTGTTTAAATATAACTCTATTATTTTTTAACCCATTTTCCCATGTGGTATTAGAATCATTTTCTGCCATAGTCCATCTCATTATTGACAAGGAACCTTGTTCCCAGTTCATATCATGAAATCCAATTTTTTTATAAAATTCTTCAAGACCAGTTAAGAAGTTATACAAATCTTGGCGTTTTTTAAAGCGGGTTCCGTATGGAACACCTGCTATTAAATTCTTAAATTTTGTGTAACGGGTTATGGAGTAAGTTTGATCTATTACCACATCGTTACTTTGTCCATTAGTATTAACTTGATAAATAATGAAATTTTTATTTCTAGTGTTATACCCAGAAACTTCGTATTCGCCAGTTTCTGTTTTCTTTACGATAACCCCAGAATATCGTATTCTTGCAATTGTTGGAGACTTTGATAGATATATTCCGTAATCCTCCGGAGGTATAGTAATTTTACCGTTAGTATAACTACCATCCAACTCTATTTTAAGCAATTCTTTTTTACTATATCCACCAAGGTGTATTATGGGAAGAGATTCTGTGTTATGCAGAAGTTCTTCTATGTTAGTAATATTATTATATTGCTCTACTAGCAACGCATTCATCCCGAAAACAGTATTAACTGGCGTGTCTTCAACTACTGCCATAACTTCGCTAGTATTATATCCGTTCACGGTTTGTATAATAACTGGGAAATCTTTTCTATACCCGTATCCAGAATTTATTATTTGTATATTCTCAATTCTACTCTGATTTATAACAGGACTGAATGTTGCTTGTCCATAGAATTCATTTTGCGGAGCAATCACAGATAAAATCTGACCATAATCTGTTTGTGTTTGGGGAATTTTGAAACCAATAACGTGTTTCAATTCATTTTTATACAAGTGTAAGTTTTTTTCTCTTATGCCAATTCTTGATTTCGTAGAATCATATAGTTTTATAGATTTTGAAGTCTGATTTAATTCAATCAAATCATTCTTTTTCCAAAATATGTTCCACATCTTATATGGTTTTAATCTAAACAGTGCTTTCGCCAGTGAAAATATATAATCACTTGTATTTTTCCAATTTTGTTCAACCAAAAACATGTCATTTCCGAAAGAAAAATTATTATGTAAATTAGAAATTCCCAATTCTATTTCATCTATTATTCCCGCAGTTATAGGATCATTTAATTCTCCCGTTTCTGTGACCAATATTTGGTTATCCCAATCATAATTGTAATATGCGTATGCGATGTCTGGCTCTGTCTGATTTCCAATATAATTAATTGAACCATTTTTAAGAGAATCAACCAATCTTTCTCGTTTATAAACATCAACCCAACTGTATGCGGCAGACCACCAGGTTGGCTCGTCAACAAATCCAAACATTTCCCAAGGATGTGTATGAGGGCGTTCCGTGTTAAACATATATTTGTATAAAGATTTATAACTTTCATACTCGGTAACAGATTTGTAATTGTAAGTGAATTTATCAGCAGAATTAAAATCCAAAATTCTTACTTCTTCGTATCCATCGGTGTATGCCGATGACCAACTTATACACTCTTCTTTTAGCATAGTATTTAAAAGAGAATAATTCATAAATTCTCTGGTATTAGTTCTTGGTAAGAATTCGAATACAGAAGTCTTGCTATCCGATATATTATTATAAATTCTAGTTTCTAAATCATACACTGCGGCGGACACAACATCAAATGATGTATCGTACATATTAAAAATTTCATTAGTCGTAGCTGTGTGCTTAGAGCCATCATGACAGATTATATAGTTTCCATCAAATCTTACTAGGCTTTTCTTCGCAAATCCAAGAGCAACAGGACTATATGGTATATAAGATTTTGCTTCCATATCATACAATCTTAATTCTACCGTTGCACTAGTTGCAGAGCCGAGGATTTCTTGATTTATTTTTATTAAATCAAAATTTAATGTAAAATCTTTATCTTCTTTTAAAGGAACCCATTCTTGCTGGGTCGATTCATCTGTGATGATCCAAAGCTGGTAACTCGTTTTTTTATTTCCATACGCATTTTTTAAAAAAGATATATCGAATGTTAGATCGGTATCCGTTACATTATGCGTATATGTTTCGAAGTTGTCATAGTATGCCATATTGCTTCTAGCATATGAAAATGTTTCGTTCTTTCCTATATTAATTTGAGACAATGTTTCGTCTACCAAATCCCGAATACTGTCAAATGAATTTCTATTCCAAAGTTGCGTTACTTTGGACTTAAATATATTTTTAAAGTTTTCGTAGTCAGTCTTGATAATATCAATAGACGTAAGAATATCGTAATTTTCATTAGCATGAAATATAGAATGTGGCGCGGGAGAATATATTTGCTGTCTGATATTTCCCCCATAAGTGGTGTTTTTCGGAGATTTATAATATGTATTTTCTCCGACAAACACTCCGTCGTAGAACGGATTTTCTATATTTTGTTTTATAATATGATCTGCTATTTCAGTAGAATTCAACTCAAATACTGGCTCATTTAGTGGATTATATTTAAAACTAGACGCAATATCACGCGGGGCAGATGCTTGGTCAGTGTAGTATGAAAATTCCACTACGTCTCCTTTTTTTAAAGAAGAAGTTATCTTTATAGTTCCATTTTGATAAACGTAGTCAGTGTCTGTAGCAGAATTTCCATTTAACAAAACGTCATAAGATTTAATAGAATCTACCAAGAAAATAATACCATAATATTCATAGCCACTTGCTTTGTATATTAGCGTATCATACTCGTAACTATCGGAAACATTTAATGCAATTTCGTTTGTATTATCATTTGATATTGTTACCCCAGATGGAACATTTCCGTATGGATCAAAAATATCCAAGTAAATACCAGTTGCTGATTGGTAGTTTGATATATAATTTATTGTATAATCCATGTTCCGAACAAGTGTTATATTAGGATTTTTTTCGCCATCGCTGTATATATATCCGTATTTTTTTTCAAACCATATAGCATTGTCTTGATTTATTTTAACAATATAACTATTTGGATGCTCAATGGGAGATATATTATAAGAAACGTTCTGCCCGTCTTTTTCAACAACTATGACTTCATTGACTTTTGAACGTTGAACATCTTTCGTTGGCGACCATACCGAAACATATTGTTCTGAATGAATATGTTTTTTAAAAAAATATTCTCCGTCAATATTGGTTATGATTCCATTTTCACTAGAATATAAATATTTTTTACTTTCTATCGCAATGTCAAACGAGTATGCTTCTGGATTATTTAAATCATATGCTAAGTTCAGTCCAGTTTCTTGATCTAGAATAGAAGTATCGCTTGTTTTATATTTAAATATTTCGTTACCTACAAAATTCGTTTCGTTATAATTATTTAGAGATTTCGATCCTGAATCGTATAAAGAAAATAACGGAGAATCGCTTCTATGCGTCTTTTGCTGTGCACGAATCAATTTCCCAAATTCATAATAAAATTCGTTTGCAATAAACTCATCTACGTTCGAATGCGATACATATATTTTATCGTCTTTTTGGAATGCCAAACTAGATGTAATAGAAGTCAAGTTTATATTACTTCCTACACCAGTAACGGCATATACGCCAAATGTATCAGTATCTTTGTCAGTCAGCAGCACTCTATCACCATTTTCAAGATAATAATAATTATTGAAGTATTGAGAATTTCCTTCAATTTCCGCTTCTGTTACTCCCTCAATATGATGGTCTATAACAAGTTTCCATTTTTTCCCACTATTATACAATTCCATATTTGGGTCAAACTGTATAATAGGTCTTCTTGCCGAAGTCTTTTCATTTATTACAGATGATATGCTAAATTCATTGTATTCTGCGGTGGCGGTTATTGCATATATGCTATACCATTTGTTTATTCGCGACCAAGCATTCTTGTCATCGGACATTCTGTCCATAACAACATACTCTTTTAACAAATTTATATATACACTGTCGTCATATTCTACCGAATCAAATAATGAGGTATCCCATCCATCTCTATAAATATATGGCGTATAAGGGACTGCACGAGGAAATACATTTTTTCCAAACCGATCTATTTGTTCTACTAGTGTTATCTCACCGGAACCAACTCCTTCAACAAAATATATTGAATTTGCAAAATAATTCCCAGAACTACTAGTTGCATTTACTCCAGAAAAAGAAATTCTCATTCCATTTACTAAGGTAAGAGTTTTTCCATTTTCAAGAACTGGGGTAGTGTAAGAGTTAACTTTCACAATTTTATCAATATCAATAGGATTAGAAGAGGTCGGTTCTATTACGCATACCGGCATATCATCTATAAGCCAATGATAATTCAAGTAATTTACAAACATGTCACTGTTTATAGGAAGATCAAGTATATATTCTTGCTCTGCCATCAAACGGTCCATATCACCAACGGCATATCCATTACTTGTAAGAGAACGGATTGCATTTATATAAGACGTTGCAACCTCCTGACTATCTACAGAAGTTTTAAATCCAGTAGCAAATTGATAATTTTGACGAATAGAGGTAGTATCAGAATTAAAAACGTCATTTTCGTAATCAAATGTTGACCCAGAAACTTTGCCCCAGTATGAATTTATATTTTCGGTTGTTCCAGAACTGAAAAGATTTTCAAGTGTAGAATTTAAAAATTTTCTATTCGTAGGGGTTTTGAAAATATTAGGCAAAAAGTCTGTAACATTTCTAGAACCTTGTAATATTTTTGTGGTTCCGCTTTGTATATTTCTGTCTACTTTTTTTGTATTTTCGGGCTTCATCTATTAATTCCTTCTAAGTCTCAAATTTGCTTCTGTAAAGCTATCAACAATGTCTACATCTTCTATACTTACATCCGGCAAAAACAATTCGTCTGTCTCTGGGGCCAATTCAAATAAATTACCAAATACACTGCTTTCTTGGGTAGGAACAATAACTACGCTACTAATAAACCCAGATAATCTATTGTGTATATAAGATGAAAGCTCAGTAAAATAAAACATTTCACCAAAATCCCAATTATTTATATCAAAAAAATCTCTGATTGCAGAAACTACTCGGCTCTTTACTTCTCCGTCATTTAAGCTTGTTCCTGGAGATTTGACTACACGAAACTTTGCTTGATATTCAACATCAGCCAATTCTCCAAATATAATTTTATATTTTCCACTATGATATATAACACTATCACTTATACTCTTTTTTCTATTGATATTTGCAAATTGCGTAGAAATAGCACCAGATGTAGGCGGGACAGGCAAATATTTTTTGTCACGATTATTGGCAACCCAAGACCTAAATGTTCTATCGTATCCAGAAGTTAAAACGAATGTATCTATCACGTTGCTTATTGATGGATCAATTCTTTTATCACTCTCTGCAATCCTTGTCCATTTAAATGCAACATTGCTTCTTCCATTTTTATTTGGAGTATAAGTAGGATCATATACTTGATATTCAATAATCCCGTCCGTCTTTTTGGCTATCGGTATCATATTTGTTCCTATAAAATCAGAAAGAGCAACTGGGTTATCTGGATAACCATCATTGTTTATATCAGAAAGAGTCATTATTATTTTATGGTCGTCTTGATTGCCACCATTCTCGGTATAATACCTGTGAGCATATACATCTATTGTTTTATTTGTTGGCATCATGGTGTCTGGGTAAGTGTTATATTTCAATATAGATACTTTATCCTTGTCTGATTTTTTATTAAAACCATTAATTTTATAGTTTCCCTTTACGTTGTAAAATCTCACTGCTTCTTCGCTTCCAAAAACAATACGATAATTTCTAGTAAGAACAGTCCACTTATTTCCAGAATAATCAAAGCGAATTAACCAACTATTGTCTAAATTTGAAGAACTCTCGTCTCCTGCATTTTGTAAACTAAAATCATCTTGCATTAGAGGAGTATATGGAAAAAGATTTTCTGGACCAATGATAGTCCAAGAATTTTCAATATTATTATATCGTAATCCAAAATTATTTTTACTATTAAGATTTTTCAAAATAGAGATTTTTTCACTTTCTGTAAAATTTTTAGAAAATGCCGGAAATACACGATTGATATAATATCCATCTGGAACAGTTTTTGACAACATTATTGAACCATTTCCTTTGTTGTCAAGACCAGTAGGATATCCAGTGCTGTCTTCCAGACCCAATCCATCTTCATACACACTTATGACCCTTGCCCATATTGGGTCATGACCATCTAAAATAAACTCTATTATAGAATTTGCAGTTATAGACTCGAGCAATACGCGGTCTGCATACGGTCCAACTCTTTTAACAACATTAGAACTTTCTTCCAATTTTGTAAAATATCCAGAACTAGAAGAAGGACCAAATGTGACTTGCTGCCATTCATAAAAATCTAAATCCGGTTTGTTTATAGGCTCATAATACTTATAATAAAAATTCAATAGCTCATCATCTGCCGGAATATTCCTTATATAAGCATCAAATATTTGCGAAACACTAAAATTTGAATTTTCTGGGATAGTTGACCTAGTGACGATATTTTCGGTGTAAAAATATCCGTCGTCGCTAAAAATATCAACATTTTGATATGTCGCGGTAGGATCATTAAAATCAATAAATTTACTATGTCCGCTATGCGTTCTGTTTACACTTTTTATTTTTATAATATTTGACGAAACAGAAACAGGATAAGTGGCATAATCCTCCGCCGTTACCATTCTGTCTTGCGTATTGAATATTCTTCCGGCTTTATTTTTTATAGTTTGCAAAGTTTCACGAGAAGAAGCATTTGTAACTGGTTCTTGCAATTCTAGTGTAAACGTTGCATTATAACGATTGTTGTCACTTCCGATATATGGGATACTAAAGCTTATGATTCCAATGTCGTCTGGGTTCAGCGTATAAGATTGATTCAAACTAGTTCTATACCATATACGGATTATCCCTTTTGGTATTTCTGCAAAATCGCCATCTCCGAAATTTATACTAACATTATCATTTTCCATTGTTTTTACAGAAAAGAATTTTCTGCTATCTTGGTTATTTGGATTAAATATTTGAGAAATGCCATTTACCGTATCAACTTTAGTCCAAGTCTCAATTACTGTGCCAGTCTCGTCAATAGCTTGAACCCAAACATCGGTGTCATTCACATTGTTTACATTTAAATCAATTTTTAAATTTGAAACTGGATTGTCTATTGTATAATCAGTATATTGTAGACTTCCTTGTTTAAATCCAACAAAAAACCCAGTATTTTTACTACCAATTCCTTTATTATCATTTTTATACAAAAGTGCAAATGCATTAGCTGGATTTGGGCTTGGTTCTACTATTGTACTATTTTCTTCTGATGCGGCACTATTATGTATTTCAAACGGATATTTTACCCCACCAACCGATGCTTTGAAACTATAAACTACTTTATCTGTGGCAACTTTATTCGTCAAATATAAATCATTACTTATGTCATCTATGCCAACACTATCGTATGGCTTGCCAAATAAATTAGATGACGACAATACTTCATTAATTACCAACATAAAATTTTGAAATCCAGAATCGGTGGTATTTTGGAATTCAACCTTAACATCTTTTAGAGATTTTCCAGAAACTCCGTACACATTTTGATTTGTTTTTATGCTCTTTATTTTTAAGAAACCAGTAGCTGGATACGCGCGAGCGGGATTGTATCCCAGAAAATCTGCAATTTTTAAAACGCTGTCACGGCGCTCTGCGGTGCTTAAAAAGTTTTCTCTAACTGCCAAATCACTACGGAAAGCCAGATTGTGGCCAAGAAATGCCATAAGTTCAATAAGTGACGTAAATTCACTAGAACGAATCCAGTCATTAAAATTTTCCGGATAGTTTGTTCTAATATAGTCTACCATCGCAGTTTTTATAGTTTCGTAATCATACGCCTTAAAGTTGGCCTGTTTAAAGCTATCGTAAACTACGGTAAAATCTTCTGCTGCAAATAAATTACGCTGCCTTGCACTCTGTGACATATTTTAACTCTCTTCTGCTGTATATCTTAGATATAATTCTTGGGCGGTTGCATTTTCTACATAGTTGACACGAACGACACATACGATACTATTCTCACCAGTTTCTGTAGACATACTAATAAATTCCCATCTTGGGTCTGATTTTATGACGTTTTTAACGTCCTGTTCAATCGCAAAAATGGACGTATCATCCAATTGCTCAAAAACCATAAGAGGCAAGATGCTACCAAAATCTGGCTCACCTAACCTCTCACCTTTTCTTGTATAGAAATGATTGTACAAATCTCTAATAGCAAGACTCACATCAGTCAATGTGACACTTCCAAATTCAATACCAATCGTAGAATATCCAATAAATTTATTTTCCATATCTTTATTTATCACTAAAATAAAGTGGTATTTTTATCTTAGAGGATATTGTCTTTTAATTTGTATTTTTCTGAGCATAGGGGTGTTTGGCAAATATCCTCCCCCAGTTTGACGATAATATGCAAATTCTGCCTGTTTTTTTGATACAGAATCTGTTATTTTATTTGCACCATATTGTGCACGTGCAAATTGTATTCCCTCAATTGCAATAGACCTTCTCGTTCTTTGAGTAGAATAATCCCCAAGTATCATAACTCTAGCTTCTACAAATCTTTGATGTCTGTTTGTAGGACAATCTGAAATCATATTTGCTACTGCTTCCCAGTTTCCAAGTTTTACTGCATTAAGAATATCATAACTGCCAGGAACAGTGTTTGAAGGAATATATCTCCAATTTCCTGTTGTAAAATAAAGAGACATTAGTGCGTCAAATTGAGATTGTGATAAGTAATTTATTGGGAGTTGCCTAGCAAATTGATCCTCTTTTTTCTTAAATTCTTTTATCCATTCGCCATATGCGTCGTCCTCAGTCATGCCATATGGCAATGACGAATCGCCATAGCCATAACCTATTTTATAAGTTTTTTCTTCTTCTGACAAATATCTATACATTCTATATCTATAGTTATTTGCTAGTATAAGTTCTATCATATCTTCACTTGTCTGCAAAACGGTTTTGTCAACCGGAAGATTTGCCCTGTGCGAATCAGATATAACAAACGTTTCCCACTGTAGTCTTGCAGATATTGGCGCATTTTTGTTTATCATATTTTATTTTCCATATATTATTAGTAAAAGGAACTTAACACGTTGTTGGCGTATTGTTGTCTAGTGGGCAAAGATGAAGAAATTTCCGCAGCCGATGGCCTCTCATAAATTCTAGTCCATATTTCTGCGGCTTGCGCAGCATTGGTAGCTTGAACCATATGACTGTCTGTTCTAGATTCGTAAGAATCATTATTTAATTCCCAATCTAAGAATTGCAATTGCGTGTCAAAAGACAATGGGTCTAGCGGAGAAGTGCTATCAAAAGAATTAGGATCAAATGCGTTTGGATTTGCCGAAAATTCATATAAATTATTTTTTCTTGGACCAAGCCATTGCGCAATTCCAGTTGCACCTATACTGTTTACCGCAGTTGGGTCTAGTCTTTCATAACTTTCTCCCATCAAACTACCAACTGCACCAGCAGCTTGTTGCGGGGAATAGCCTCTTTCTTCTACAAAATAATTATACAATTTTTCTGCGTTGGAATTACCAGATATATCTTCTACATTGACTGCTCCGTTTCCTGTTGCAAATCGAGCATCTTCTATCGGAATTTCTGGATCATATCCTAATTCACTGGCCTCATTTTGTATAGCGGTAGGTAAACATTCGTATTGCAATGTTCCATCAGCGCATTCTCCCCAAATTCTTTCACGACCTAAATCAAAATGTAGTTCGTTTGCAAATGCAGCATCTGGTCTTCTATCATTGTAAACCCCTATACCACCTATACCATTGTTTTTAGCTAGTTCTATAATTTGCAAAACTTCATCTCGTAAAATTTCCGGTCTACCTTCAGCATGAATAATGTCTACTGCTTGGCCAGTCATATGCAAACTATTATCTGCATTGCTAGTTCCACCAGAACGAGAAGGTATAACATAACCTTTTGTTATTTTTAATGCCTTTCCATATTCTCTAGCAATATTTTCAAGCGCATCAAATAATTGTTGACTAATTCTTCTATCTACTCCGTTTTGCCAAAATACCAAATTAGAAGAATTTTCTGGTATTGGCGGATATTCATTTCCTACACGACTTGGGTCAATCCCCGCTCCAGGTGCAGTAGAATATTCACTTCTGTTACCAGATTGGTCAGCATCTCTACTATATGTCGTATGCCCTCTCCACGGTTCTGCTTCTGGAACACGACCACTTACGCTTTGAGTTACGCCAGTGTTTCCCATTTGGGAAGAAACTGTAGGCGGGGTGGCACGCGTAGCATCGGGGCCGTTCAGATGAATGTTTGAACCTTTCATTATTATATTACTGCCAGCAAGGGCATGTATCTCACCACCTTGTGCAGTTATATAAACATCGTTAAGTATAGATAAATCCAAATTGCCTCCTGCAGCTTGTATTTTTACACCACTGCCGCCAAGAGATTTCATATTAATTCCATCATCAGCCTGCATTACAAAACTGTTATCGGTGTGAAAATTAAATCCACCAACCGCGTGTACGCTAAAAGTTCCCTCACAATACATATCTATATTACCGTTTGTATCCATAGATATGTAACCATTTCCGGAAGCATTGTTCATATAAATCGTATCACTACGATTGTCCATCAACAATTGAGCACCTCGTCCTGTTCCCATTCTAACACCTGCGCCAGTTCCATCTTCACGATCACCTGGACTAACAGTAACGTGATTTCCTCCCGCTGCACTAATGCTTGTATTTCTTGGATTAAATCGCTGAGATGGTCTTCTCATAGGATCATCTTTTAATAAATCTGGAGCAGTTCCTTCTACAACTGGTATTGCAGTTTGATTTCCTTGACTATCTGGCTCACTTGCAGGATTAATACCTTCTGACGTTTCCGCTGCTGGTTGTCCGCCAGTAAATAAACCTTGGTTCTTTTTAAGGTCCGGCAAAACACCAAGTATAATTCCACTAGCATAATCACCAGTATATGCAACAATGACGGTATTTCCAGGTTCAGGAGGTGGACCCATCATGCCATAAGAATAATCATCAGTATTTGCAGCAAATGGTGACATTCTTTGGCACCAAATACTTCCCAATTCTGGTTCATCGTCGGTTACTTCTTTAGAATTTTGAGGAGTTATAGCAGGAAGTAAACGAAAAACGTGAACTTTCACTCTCATATCTGGATAATCTGGATCACTGTTCTGTGTAACTTCTCCGAGATATATCCCTGCCGGAATAGTGACCCCCATATTAATCAAATTTTGATTATATTGTTGTCTTACTTTTTTTTGAAATCTGTTAACTGACCTCATTGACATTTTATTTCCTTATTATCCATTATATTCCCAGTGCCAAGGTTCTCTGGAAATAGTGTTAAATCCATAATTTCCCGCGTTCTGGTTAATCCATTGCTGCGACTGTGAATCTAAGTCTAAGTCTAGGGCAAGACCCCATCCATGGTTACTTTGGCCGGGTTCAGCAGCCAACCCACCGTCTTTGTATAATCCAAGTCGGTTTGCCAGTATTACTTGTTCGTCATATGTTCTATAAGAATCTTTTATACCCCAACGTATGCCGTCTGCTGCAGCACTTGATACCATTCTTTCATACGCAGCCGCTGCATCTTCTCTCAAATAATGATTAGGAGCTATTTGTGTCAGACTGTCTACTGGTAGTCTTCCATTTTCGCCAGTGTTTCCAACAGGTTCTCCGGTTGTCGTTGTGCTAAGACCATCTCCTTGATTGCCTGATCCGGCTGGGTCCGTGACAGTGGGATTAGCACTGCCCGCATTAGGAGAGGTTCTAGAGCCGTCAAGTGGCGCATTCGGGGAGGTATTTGGGGCAACACCATCGCCAGATTCTAAAGTAGAAATAACAGTATCGGTATTTATTATTACATCGCGATAAGCTTTTAAATATTGAATAAATTTTCCATTTCTATACTCACTAATAACACTTATTACACGATATAATCCAGTTATCAAAAAATCATTACTCGGACCATTCGGAGATGGTAGATTTATTTTTAGGAAAAAATAATTTGCTCCCATCTCATAATCGGCTGCATCCGTAGGCAATCCAAGATCATAGAGAGAATTAGGAAGACCAAGCCAATACGGATCGCCACGTATCTGCATTTCTATTTCTAACAGATCGCCGCTATTATAAAGATTTTGCATAGATGCACCAAATCTTAAAACAGCCTGCGTGTCATTATCATTGACTGGAGCGTTCACTACAGATTGTTCTACCGCATCATTAAGATGCGTGTATCTCATAAATTGACCTTGCGGCAGTCCACTTGCTAGTTCAGATATATAAGAATTTCTCATTGAAATTAACAAACTTCTTTCATCTGCCGAAAGAGTTGTGTCAAGTAGTCTTTCCGAAATGTCTGCCGCGCGTCGTCTTGCATCAACAGTTATGCCAAAACCTCTATCTTCTGGCTGAATTGTTGAATTCTGTTCATTAATTCTAGTTCTTGATAGAGCAGTATTGCCGCTAAGTCTGGCAGAAAATATCTGTCCGCTTGCTTGCGGGCTTATCAGATAGTAACTATTTTCTATCTTTATATCTAAATTAATAACTTCTGTGTTTTTTCCAGTATAAAGATAATCGTATCTTTTTTTTAATAAACCCAATCCAAGCAAATGCTGAACTCTGGTTGTTTGCGCGGCGGGATTGTTCTGATAATGGGAAACTTCTTCACTGTTGACAATCAATTCCGGCGATATATGCTTTCGTATTCTGTAAGTAACCTTTTTCGTATATCTTCCAGCAAGAGGATCATAAAAAATATCTTCCTCAGTTCCTATAATTTTATAAAGAACTTTCAAATCAAAATTGTTAGGAGAACCCGCTGGGTCTGGAGCAGAATATCCGCCAGTTATAACAGGATAAGATTTATACTCCGCAGCATTGGTCATTATTCTGGTAAAAAATTCTTGAATGGATGATCCGGCAACAATTTGAAACTGTCTAGTATTAAGAACGTCGTCACTTCCTGGATTTTCTTCATTAAATTCTATTGGCCAATCTGCCCATTCTGCGGCACTAGAATCAAATTCAAAAATATATTCATTTCTAGACAACATGTTTTCATTAGTTTCTAATTCGGCAGCTTCTTGTTGATTTACAACTCTTTGAAATTCTTCAACAGCCTGACCAACGGTAGACGCATTAAACGAAACAGTTCTTTTTATATTTCCTAGATTATAACTGTAGCTATTTGTTGATATTTCAACAGCAGTTATATTGTATAAAGAACCGCGCTCCGTTATTTGTGTGTCAACCTTTAAGAACATAACGGGTATTATAAATGGCCCTTCTGTCCCTATACCATTTCCATCATCACGACCAGGAAATGATATTTCAATTGCATATTTTGCATTTGAAATAAAATTGCTAACTCCTGTTATTCCTGCCGCAGCAGCCAATGTTTGGTAAAATGTTATACCATTTGTTTCAGCTATTTGTATAGTAAACTCACTAGTGAACGCATGTCTAGCATTATTGAACCCAAGGTGATGAACCTGTTCTACGCTTTGTATATTATAATCTGCGGTTGATGCGCTATCAGCAACCATGACACCAGTTTGATAGTCACCATAAGATGTTACTAATTCTGGATACATAAAAATTCGTATTCTGTAAGAATATGTTGCAAACCTGTTTAATGGATTTGGAGAATATGGCATATATTATAGTCCTAGTTGTGTTAAATTATTTGGTATATAAATTTCTAAGCCCTCTACAAAATCAAAAAGAGGGTCTTTGATAACGCTTCTATTTAGTATAGTAAATATCCACCAATAATCACTTTTACCATATAAATCATATGCCATCAAATCTGGTCTGCGATGATATTTTTGTGTTATGGTGTATTTTTTCATATTTTCAATATTCGGGGTTATAGGCGGCTCGTATATGCCCAGATATTTTTTATTCAATATAGTATTACTATATACGCTTGTTTTTTTATAATTTGCCATTAAATATATCCACTACTGTATGCATTCCCGCTTGCAAATGTTTTAAGGCTGAATTCACTTTGCAATTGAGCAGAATATTGCGGTATTAGTTCTATGGAAAGTGTCATTTCGGTTGGAAAATAATTACCATTCCCGTCATCTACATAATCCGGTTCAGGCGGGTAGCTAGTATTAAAACTAGAAATCACAACAGGAACATTTTGCAAATTATAAGGCCCGTAAGCACTAAACCTTAATATGGGCGGCGGTGCTCCAGTTGCGTTAACTCCAAAATCCATTTTCATCGAAGTTCTTAAAAATAAAATTGCATTTGCGGTATACGATGCTTCTTCTTTTGTCTGATTATAAAAAGGTGCCGATATACTAATATTATCTGGTCTACTATTAACAAATGCATTTATTGCATAATTTGTATGAACCAAATCATAATCACTGTAATTTGATTTATTTCCAAAAGTTATAGTAGGTGTATAAGGAAATATAATTCCACCACCAGTGGATCGTGTACCTGAACCGACTGCGTTGGCAAGGCTTGGGTCAACTTGGTCCGGTCCGTATCCAGAACTTATTCCACCACTTAAAATTCCGCCAACGTCTATTTTAATACCCAGACCAACAGGAGATGAAAATCCACTCGTACCAACCCCTCGTGATACCCCTCCAACTAACATAACTCTAAAATCAGACATTTAAGATTTCCTTTAAATACATATATACTGTATTTATATCTATAAAAACTTGACATTTTTAAAAAAGTATGGTATAATGTATATAAAAGGAGTCATAATGGCCAAAAGAACAAACTATTTAAATAACAGAGAATTATTAAAACAAATACACAACAGTAAGATGAGTTTTTGTTATATTGAAGATAAAAAATATTTTTATTACGACAATATAGTTCGCGATTTATCTGAATTAACAAAAGAAAAAATAGACGAAACTATAGAAAACAAATATAAAAGATTGACTTATAACAAATACGAAATAGAATTAAAAAAATGGGAAAGCGGAGAATTGAAAACAAAAACAAAACCAAAGCTATCTCAATTTTCAGTAACAGAAGAAGAAGCGAACGAAACTCCGTTAGTAATAAGATTAATGTGTTTTGATCACATTCCTTCAAGTTCAAAAAAGAAAACACCAAAAACAGAAGCAGATTATCACATCAGATGTAACTTTCCACCATACAAACATTTTGCGCTAGAGAATGGAGAATGGCACGAAGCAGTGAGAAGTCATTGGGAAGGAGATTTAGAAACAGGGCATTTTTCTCTCACAAAAGGAAAAATAAACGACCACCTTGGAAAAATGATGATGTTATTGGTTGACAGATATTCTATGCGAGGAAACTTTAGAGGTTATACTTACTTAGAAGAAATGAAAGGCAACGCACTACTGCAACTTTCAAAATTTGGTCTTTATTTTGACGAAAGCAAAGGCTCTAATCCTTTTGCATATTTTACGACAACATTAAATAACGCATTTTTGGGTGTATTAAATAATGAAAAGAAAGTTCAAGATATTCGCGATGATTTATTACAAGACAACGGATATATGCCTAGCTATACTCGCCAGTTCAATGATGAAAAAGAACAACAGGAAGCAAGGCGCGAAGAATACGACAACAAAGTAATTGAAGAACAAAAGGATTTTGGCATTAATGGCTAATTTATTTAAGAAAGCTGCAATTTTTGGCGATATACATTATGGACTTAAAAATAATTCAAAAATCCATAACCAAGATTGCGAAGATTTTTTGGAATGGTTTTGCGAACAGGCAAAGTCAAACGATTGCGAAACTTGCATCTTTTTAGGAGACTGGAACCACCAAAGAAATAGTATAAACATATCTACTCTAAAATACGGATACACTGGTCTTAAAAAATTAAGCGAAAGTTTTGAACAGGTGTACGTCCTAACCGGAAACCACGATTTGTATTATCGTGAAAAGCGAGATTTATTCAGCTTTCCTTTTGCAGAACTATTTCCGAACATTACTGTCATAAACGAGAAACCAATTGTTACAAAAAATGTAGCATTGGTTCCTTGGCTGGTAGAAGATGAATGGAAAAAGATACCAAAACTAAAAGCAAAATATGTTTTCGGACATTTTGAATTACCTAAATTTAAAATGAATGCGATGGTAGAAATGCCAGACCATGGTGGTTTGAAAAAAGAAGATTTCACTATTCCAGATTATGTTTTTAGTGGTCACTTTCATAAAAGACAAAGTGGCGGAAAAGTAAATTATGTTGGTTCGCCGTTTGGTCATAATTATGCAGATGCTTGGGACGATGAAAGAGGTATGTTGGTGTTAGAATGGGACAAGACACCAACTTACATAGATTGGCCAGATGGACCAAAATATGTTACTATCAATCTTTCAACACTTATTGACGAACCTGAAAAATACTTGTTGCCAAAATCCTATTGTCGTGTTACACTAGACATACCAATTTCTTACGAAGAAGCGAACTACATAAAAGACACTTTTTTAACACAATACAATCTACGAGAACTAGCACTTATTCCAAGGAAAATTGAAGCAGACAGCGACGATTGGAAAACCGATAGTGATTTAGAAATTGAAAATGTAGATCAAATTGTTGTGAATCAACTTAGTGCAGTAGATAGCGATGTAATAAATAACAAAAAATTAATGGAGATTTATTCTAAACTATGATAACTTTTAAAAATGTCACAATGAAGAATTTTATGAGCGTGGGTAACATTACCCAAGCCATAAACTTTGAAGACAGTGATCTTACCCTTGTTATCGGTAATAACTTAGATTTGGGCGGAAATGGTAGCAGAAATGGTGTTGGCAAAAGTGTTATGCTTAACGCCATTTCTTTTGCACTATACGGCTCTGCTCTAACCAATATTAAAAAAGATAATATGGTAAACATAACCAATAATAAAAATATGTTGGTTACACTAGAATTTAAAGTAAACGGAAATAAGTATCGTATTGAACGCGGACGCAAGCCTGTTGCTTTGCGTTTCTTTGTAAACGATATGGAAGACGAAACCGAAGAACAACAAGGGGAAAATCGTCTTACTCAAGAAGAAATTGAAAAGTTAATAGGAATGAGTCATACTATGTTTAAACACTTAGTATGTCTTAATACATTTACAGAACCATTTCTTTCTATGAGAGCAGCAGAACAACGTGATACTATTGAGCAATTATTAGGCATAACACAGCTTAGTGAAAAGGCTACTGTTTTAAAAGAGCTTATAAAAGATACAAAGGACCGTATAAAAGAAGAAGAATACAAAAACAAAGCAGTAAGCGAAGCAAATGATCAGATAGAAAAAAGTATCAAAGATTTAGAACGCAGAAAGCGTATTTGGGAAACTACCAAAGAAAACGATTTGGAAGAATTTTCAAAAACCCTTGAACAATTGCTGAAAATTGATATTGAAACTGAAATAAAAAACCACGAATTACTCTCGTCCTATGAAAAGTCAGTTTCAGAACATCGTGATTTAAAATCTAAACACAACGAGAAAACAAAACAACTTAGTGAACTAGATAAAAGAAAAATTAAATACGAAAATGAATTAGAAAAACTACAAAATCACGAATGTTTTGCTTGTGGACAGAAATTGCATGATGAAAATCATCTGTCTCTTATTGGTGATAAAAGTGAATCTATAAAATCTCTTAATGAAAAAATAGAAATACTTGCAACGGAACTTTCAGGGTTAACAGAACAACTAGATAGTCATACCAGTATAATTGAAAAGCCATCTACCTTTTATAGTTCAATAAATGATGCTTACGAACATAAAAATTCAGTTTCTTATGTTGAAAATAAGATAAAAGAAAAAACAGAAGCATCAGACCCGTATAGTGAACAAATTGAAACACTTAAAAACACTGCGTTAAAACCTATTAGTTGGGATAAACTAAACGAACTTACAGACTTAAAAACTCATCAAGACTTCTTATTAAAATTACTTACAAATAAAGATAGCTTTATTCGTAAAAAAATCATTGAACAAAATTTAGTATATCTTAACAATCGCCTTGCATATTATCTTGAAAAATTAGGATTACCGCACGAAGTTAAATTCCAAAGTGATCTTAATGTAGATATTACAGAACTTGGACGTGATTTAGATTTCGACAATTTAAGCCGTGGCGAAAGAAATCGTCTTATTCTTGGTCTAAGCTGGAGTTTCCGCGATGTTTTTGAAAGTATGAATTATAGTATAAACTTTATGGCAGTTGACGAACTGATGGACAATGGCCTAGACGGAAACGGAGTTGAAGCTGCACTTGAACTATTAAAAACCATGTGTCGTGAAAGAAACAAATCTATATTCCTAATTTCCCACCGAGAAGAGTTGATGGGTAGGGTGAATAACATACTTACTGTTACAAAAGAAAACGGATTTACTGCATATTCTATAGAAGAAGAAAATTAAGAAAATTGGGGCATTTTGTGCCCCTTTTTTATTAACTATATAAATAACTATATGGCAAGTAAAAGTAAAGTTAAAGGCAGTGGATTTGAGAGGGAAGTAGCAAAGTATCTTTCAGATTTATATAGTGACAGTTTTCATAGAATTCAGGCGTCGGGCGCATACATAGGGGGTAAAAATTCCTCTAGAAAAAATACGCTCACAGAGGGACAAATACGCTCACACAAGGGTGATATTGTTCCTCCTGACGATTGGATTCATTTTAATTGTGAATGTAAGCGTTATAAGGAATTTCAATTTCACAAATTGTTATCTACCGACCGTATACCGGATTTAGAGAATTTCATAGACCAAACTATGGAAGTATCTGACGAGGGAGATGTAAACATAATTTTTATGAAATTTGATTACATTGGTCGTTATGTTGCTTATCAGTTGCCACAGGATTTTGAATGTGGAAGATTTGTAGATTATGAATCCGAAAATTGGGGAACTTGGCGTTTAACTAAGTTTGAAGATTTCTTTGAAAAAAATGCAAATTCTTTTGAAAAAATGTGTAAAAGGACTTGACCCGAATCATTATATATGGTATAAATTAACTTATAACTAATATGGCTAACACAGAACCCTTTATAAACATATAGCAACGCAAATGATAATGTTTTTTATCTGCCGAAATCTAGCCGAGGTAATGCTCGTAGCCAGTGGAATGGTAAGTTGTGCTTTCTGATGAAAAGAATTCCGGAAAGTTCGTTTTTTGTCAAGATATAATCTTGTAAGTATCAGGGGTGACTCTCCTGAAAATGAGTAGGCTCTCCTGATCACTTGGAACCTACATTCTCGTATACGGTAATCTATACTGCTTTATACAATGAGATGCGCTGTCACAAAAGGTATTATAATAATAATACTGAGTAGGGAAGTTAGATCGTAAAGAGGTACAGGATAACCGCCTCTTCCAGACGTTACATGGTCGATCTGTATAGAGTGTGATGATGATGAGGTAATAACACCACTAGTCTGAACATGCTTTGCCCGTCGGAAGGCAAAGTGTGTTCAAAATCCAAGGTAATGATATTCATTATCTTATATTGTATATTATACAGTATTCAAATATATAATCATATATCTAATCAATTAAGAATCTCAATAAATGAATCATCTATATATGAACGAAGCATAAGCGTAGTGAATATATAGATGATTCATAAAGATACTTGTGAATGAAATGAACAAGTATCTCTTATGCTATTATGATATAATGTTCTTTAGTTATTCTGCACATTGGTTACTACGTAACCAATAAACAAAAATCACTAGAAAAAATACTTTTCTAGTGATTTTATTTTTAGTTCTTCTTAATTGAGTTTTTGAGATTTACATCTTAGAGCATTTGTTGTGATTTGATTCCTTTATCCATCTTTATTTTTTCCAATATTGTCTTTTCAATATTGGCAACATCTATAGTTGTAAGATTATACATATCTTCGAGTCTGATGGAACCATTGGAATATATAGATAGATCGATTATATTTTTCTTTATTTGTTCTCTTTGAGTAATCATATTATTAAGAAACGAATTTAATTCACTTCCGTACATATTGATTACTCGTTTGTGAAAAAATTTAAAGGATTTATCTCCAATTCAGATTTAAATTTATTTTCGCAGCTAGTGCATGACATTTCAATTTCTTTATTGATCCCATTTTTATTAAGTGATCCTATCTTTTTGTTTATATTTTTGACTAAATCGCGATTGATATTCAACACCCACTCTTTTATATGATTTTTATCTACTACTTCTATATCCTTTGATGGGATTGATATTTTGTATATGCTATCGACCATAATATCAATAGTTATTTCTGTTGTTTCGTTATACAATACTTTCAGATTATTTGTTATTTCATTTAAAATTTCATTATTGTTTTCTTCTAACAGTTTATCTTTTAATTGCATTTCCATTTGAGTAATTTTAAAATCTTGTATTTTTTGCTTTGACACGGTATCCAGCGTATGAGGTTTTAAATATACGATTCCATCTTCGTGAATAATGGTGTTATCATCTGGTATTTGCTTTGCAGTATATAGATAGCGATTTAAATTCAAATTATAGCTGTTTATTTCTTTACATGATTTGCATTCTACTTCTATTTCCATATTTTCTTCACTTGCTGCTTTTATTGCAAAAAGAATAGAGTCTATGTCGCAAATTGGTATTTCAGATACATCAACAATATCTGGTGCACAATTTTTTATAACATTAATTAAAGCAGTTCCATTGAAAAGAGAATCTGGCGATTTTAACTCTATTTCGTCTTTGATGGTCATAGGCATAACACCTAGTTCTCCATCTATTGATAATTTTATCCCACTTGTGTAAAATCTACCTCTGCTTGGCAGAGATACATAATTTGATTTTGAACGATATAGTGATGATAGTGGATTTTCAGACATATTTTCTCCTAATTTTATACCATAAATACTTACATAGTAAAATGTAACTAAATGTATTTATCTACATATTTTATAGGATTTTGAAAAATGGCAAAAAATAAAGATATAGATTTCAACGGAACTTATATTACATTGGATTGGGCAACAGAAGAGACTCTCCAAAAAATAGAAAATAGTGGCGTTGCTTCTGCAAAATTATTGACCGGAATTTTAAAAAATATAAACAATTCAGAAAAAACTAATAAATTAATAGCTAATGCAATGAAGAAAGTAGACATTTCTTTGTCAAGTATTGATTCTGAGCAAAAACATAGAACCAGACTAGAACAAAGATTTCATGATTTGGAAGAAAGAAGAGAAGCAAAGAAAAAAGAAAGGGAAGAAAACCGTAACAAAATTTTTTCAGATATGAAAAGAGATTTAACACGTTCATTCCAGCACGACATCGGAACTATAGATGGTGCTTTTAGTTCTATAAATTCTGTTCTAGATTCTATTAAAAGTGTAACTTCTTCAATACCACTGTTAGGAATTTTGTTCTCTGGGATTGCGTCTGCAATTGGTTTTGTTGTTGGGCAAATGCAAGTTTTCTCTAAATCTATAATAGACTTAGCAGACAGCGGTGCTGCATTTGGTGTAGAATTAATAAATCTTAGAAAATATTCAGGCGATGCGGCAATGTCTATGGAAGATTTTACAAAGTTAATTTCTGAAAACACGGAATCTTTTAGAGGTCTAGGACTTAGTTCAAATAATTATTTAAAACTAGTTTCAGAAGAATTAAACTCGTTTTTAAAAAAAGCCGGTGAAGATTTCAACTATTTTGGTATGTCCATAACAGAACTAAATCAAGTTTTGTTGGATGAAATGAGAATAAGACAAAAAAGTGGACAACTTTTAGGCAACAGCCAATTGAATTTGACAGATAGTTTAAATGAATTGTTATATCAAACTAGTGCTATGGCAAAGTTGACCGGACAAAGCAGAAGAGAAATGCTGACAGGAAGAATGGAAGTTATGAATGACTCAGTTGTGTCTTCTTATTATGCGACACTTACAAAACAACAAAAAAATGCATTTAATAGTATAATTACAAATTTTGGTGGCATATTTACAAAAGATATGACAGATTCGTTAGTATCATCTTTAGCAACTGGAATTGATATAGAAGTTTTTTTAAAAGATATGACGGGATATACTACTAGTGTTCTTGGCCAAGATTTTCTTAATGTCTTAAAACTTGCTCAAAATATGATTGTTAGTGGCAGAAG